>VFSW01000344.1_pt1 | contig 66450 bp, 103 predicted proteins | sample 5358111 | NCBI WGS metagenome assembly VFSW01 (sample SAMN11554181, study PRJNA540505) | mine drainage metagenome | isolation source: sediment from site ElyBrook_90M | place: USA: Ely Copper Mine, Vershire, VT | collected 2017
GGCGGCGGCGGCGGCGTCGGCGTAGGCGGCGGCGGCGGCGGCGTAGGCGGCGGCGGCGGCGGCGGCGTCGGCGTAGGCGGCGGCGGCGGCGGCGTAGGCGGCGGCGTAGGTGGCGGCGTCGTAGGCGGCGGCGGTGGCGGCGGCGTTCTGTCTGGCACTCGCCCAGCGTTCCACGCTGGGCTTCGTGCCGGCGACCCACTCCCGATAGAGCGCGCCGACTTCAGCTAGTGAGGCAAGAGATTTTGCGCGTTTGGTATGCTGTGGCACCTCTTCGGTCAGGAGCCAGAGCGCGAAGCGCGGCCAAATCATCGCCAGATCAGAGCCCGTCTTAATGGCGCGCGTGAACCGCTCGGGCCACGCTTGGCTATCGCCGTTCGGCAAGCTCTCGAAAAACCGATCCTCCAGCTTGGCCAAAATGCGCGGGATGCCAAGCTCCGATTCATAGAGCGCGTGCGACTGGTGGTCGATGCCCTGCTTGAACTTGCCGTTATGCAGCCGGACGGCTTCCAAGGTGCATCCAACCGCGCAGCCCTTGCCGCGCTCCCAATAGGCGCCTTTGACGAGCTTGTCAGTTTCGCGGTGGGCCGTGAGTTGGTCTAGCACGAAAGTCTTGAGGGTCGGATCACTGTGGAAGGCGAGCATTTGGTTTCTCCTGATTAGGGCGCGGCGTCATGCTCACCATTGCGGGATTTCCAACGTATGTCAAGCGGTCAATATTTGTCGCCAAGATTGCGGCCCATCGTCAGCGGCTTCGCTCCCGTGAATGAGCCGTCCGATTCGATCTTTGTCACCTCGGGCGGCACGATCGACGCGACGTGCTTGCCGTTCTTCGTAATGTGGATTTTCATCCCGTGGGTCACACGGTCGATTACATCGCCGGGCGCTGACCGCAATTCCATCACCGTGATTGTCGCCTCTTGGCCGTCAAAATCTTTGCGTGGAAGGCTCATTGCCTCGTTCCCTTCGTTGCCCGCGCTGTCGCAATCGCCAGCAGCGGCGAATCGTAGTGCTTCGCCGGATCAAGCCCGATGTCCTCGCACGCTTCTTTGAACGCCTCGTCGGCAATGGCGCCGAGGATCATCGCATCAAGGAACCGCTCGGCTTGTTCTTCGTGCTCACTCATTTCGGATTCCAGCCATCACCGCCAGCAGCCTTGCGGTCGCGAATCGCAGCAAAGGCTTCGTTTATGCTGCCGGCTAAATCCTTTTGCGGATCGTAATCGTCTGGATCGCGATCCGGCGTCTTATCTTTCGGCTTGGGCTTGATCCGTTTCATTTTTCACCTTCGGAGCCCGACCGGCCCAATCGTTCGTCCTGATCTGCGAAGTGGCCGTAAATCATCCTGCCCCCCCCCCGCGACAATTCGGTGCCACCAAATAGCGGCCCGTGGTCCGGGGGCTTGTCCCCAAGTTTTGCCTTGATGGCTTCGCGTGCCCGTTCGTCGGGGCCGGAGAGAATCAGTTTCATCCGGCGCCGAATGTCGGCTTGGTATTCGGCTTCGCGTTCAATCAGAATAGCCCGCATGCCTTCACGCCAAACGGCTTCTGCAGTTGTTCCAGTGCCGGCAAAACAATCCAGGACCGTGCCGCCCGGTGGCGTCACCAACCGCACAAGGTATTGCATGAGATTAAGCGGCTTGACCGTTGGATGGGAAGCACCGAGCCGATCGTCGCTCGCCGCTTTCGACCCGTACCAGAATCGCTTAGCGCAATCCGGCACCCCAGCTTCCGCGCTCGTCTCGATGATGTCGAATGTGGCAGCTTCTACAAAGTGCCCTGACTTCAAGAGGCTTATCGTAATCGTCGTGATGCCAGTCGGCTTTGGTATTGCCGCACATCTCACATGGTTTAGCTGCGCCAAAATGCTTTCGTGCGGCAACCCGCGCAAATACCTTTTTTCTAAACTCTGGATCGTCGCGGTAAGCAGCGTTTCGATTCCGTCGAATTGCTGGCCCGAGACGTTCATATCTCGTCCCCGGTAGCTTTGCGGTTTTAGCGTTAGCCTCCCCGCCGACATGGCCACTGCATTTCTTAGAGCAGAAACGGCGGCTTCGCTTTGCAGGCTTAAACATTCGCCCGCATTTTTCGCATGCTCGCTGTTGGACTCGTGGCCAAGCTGCCATTGTCTGTCCTCGTCGGTTATTGGGAATGTAGCAAAGAACCGCGCCGCAGAACCGGAGTCGCCGCGCGGCTCATTTGGCGGGCGCGCTCCGAAATCCCCATAGATGCCGCGTGACGGCCGGTCGCCATGCTCTGGGCCAACGTAATATTGCTGGCCGGGAGCGTCTGGAAATAGCGCCCTAACTTCTTCCTCATCGGACAGGATCACATTCGCAGGCCATCGGCCGAGGGTGTTGCCGCCGGTTATGATCTCGCTGCGCTTGTCTTCGCCGCCGCCTCCAAAGTTGCCGCCGCGAATGTCTTTGCCTTGCGGGCGAGCGGTTGAACGGCGCGGCCCGGGCTTGGCTGCAAAATTCGTTCCGCCGTTTTTGGTATAGCGCCGCTCCTGCGATGGCTCATCAGCGCGTTCGATTGCAATGTCTTCGCTCGTAACTCGACAGCCGTCGATATTGAGCGCGCCGACCCCCGACTTCTGGACGTTCTGCGTTCCGGTAAGGCCCTTTTCGAATGGCTTCTGGCCAACGAAAATAGGCTCAATCGCAGGCTTCAAGGATTGCGTCCCGTAGCGATAGCCTTCCCAACCGCCAGTCTCGCGGTCGAGATCGGACAAGCCGCTCGCAATGATCCGGTGCGCTTTCGGAAATCCCTGCCCGAACATCCAGGCAATGAACGGATGCACGATGAAGCCCGCGTCCTCGATCGCCACCGACATACGGCCGAACGTCCGGGTGCTCGAGAACGCCACCAGATAGGCGCCCGGCTTCATGACGCGGAGAACCGCCTTCCAAGTCTGCGGCCGGAACGCGACGTCGCCGCCGTCCCATTGTTTGTTCATGAAGCCGTTTGCGGTCCGCTGGTGCGGCCCGCTTTTCGTCCGCGTCTTGTCGGTCCGGCCCGTCTTGGCGAATCGCTTCGTGATCGATTGGAGATGATACGGCGGATCGCAGACCACCGCGTCGATGCTATTCGCCGGCAGCTTGGGCATGATCTTGAGGCTATCGCCGCAATAGAGCGCCACGCGCTCTTTGAGGAAGGTCGCCGGCGCTAGTTTCATCGCCTCTCTCCATTGGTTCCCCCTTTCTACCTGCATATGGTCCCGGCGGGGACCTGCAGCCGCTTGCGAAGCGGAGACCTTTCGGCCCGTATACTAGGTGCCCTTTCCCGGATGAACCGGCCAGAGCGTCTAAGCTCACCTCGCGGGACTTTTTCGGCTCCCGCGCAATGGTCTGGTTCGCCTCCCAGGCCATCCCTTAACCGCTTGGGTATTGCCCACACATGCAGGTCGGGTCGCAATGGGGACAGCGTTGCCCGATTTATTCTGGCGGGTGGTGGACGGCCAGCAACGTCCTCTAGACCCCGGGAAACGGCCGGATGCTGGGCGAATGAAATGGCTGGCTCAATCGGAACGAAGTCCGGGCTGCGGAACTTGCGATATTGACGTGGCCTATCCAACGAATTACATAAGGCCCGTCAAATGGTCTGGATTTTCCGCTTCCAAGCCTATCCAGATCGCGCCCCGCCTGGTTCACCGCCAGAGCGGGGCCTTTGTTTTCTAGGCCCAAGCGCCTGAAACTTCAAGCCCTTGCAGTGGTAAGAATGAAACGGGAACTACGCTAGGGGTTGATGTAGGGCACCGGAGGCGGGCCGGCGCGGCGGATTTCGATGACGATGCCGCATTGCTTGCGCGCGTAGACCTTCACCACTCTGCCGTCGACCACAAGCGCGTCGTCCGACCACAAAATCGGCACTTTGATTCCAGTGCGCGGGTCCTTGTAGGGGTTGAAGGCGTCGATCACCTTGGCCAAGTTCTCGAAATCACCGTCATTGCGGGATGTGGGTCTAATCTCGCCGGCAAAGGCAGCTTCCCGCTTCCGGCGCGGCCAAGAGGCCGGAACCTCAATATAGACGAACATCAGCAGCTCAAGCGGACCGTCCAGGATAGGACGCCCCGCCATCGCGTCCAGAGCCGCCGCCCGTAGCGCGGCTTCATATTTGACGGTCTCGGTAGGGCTGTACGTATGAACGAATCCAGGGCGCCCCTTGGGCTGTACGTAGCGGAACCTGGGGCGACCTTTTGGGCGCGGCGTCCCCGCAAGACGGATAGAAACAATCGGGGCACCATTGCTGGCGCCCCGTACTCCGTCGTCATGGTCGAACAGCGTCATCAGCCAACATCGGCCCCAGCCGCTTCGCCGCCGAACTTCGGACGCGAGACCTTGCCGTCATCCGTGGCCGGCTCCTCTTCGCCCTTCTCGGGCTCCAGTTCAAGCCCCGGGGCGTCGTCGGCGCGCTTCTGGATTCCGGAAACATCGAGGTAGTGATGGAAATGGTCGAGCAACGCGGCCACGTCCTCGGATTCCATCTTGTCCAGTTGGCGGCACCAGCCGAACGCCTTTTTGTGCAAATGCTTTTTTTCGACGCAGTAACCGATCTTTTCGCGGAGCGAACCGACGTATTCCTGAATATTTCGTTCGTGGCCCTTGCAGGCGCGCAGGAGCGCAACGAGGTCCTTTTCCGGGGTGAGCTGGCGGACGATCTTCTTAGCGGCAGTCTTCGGCTTCTTGGCCATGGGGCCTCCTTGGGGTTTCAGAACAGACGGATGTTGCGACGGACGTGGGTGTAGTTTGGCTGACAGGAAATCTTGGTGTGGCGGGTACAGTATGGCTGACCCGTCAGCGAAGGGCCACCGCAAAAGAAAAAGCCCGGATCGCCTACGTCTCCAATCGGCCACCGACATGAATCCTCGGTTAGCTGCATGAACGTTCGGCGCTGGGCCAGGGGAATCTCGGCATCGCTCGCCGGGGGGGCCGCAATCGGCTGCAGAGGCTTGGGGGCGGCAGTATTGGTCGGCCGCCATGGGACACGGCGCTTCGGAACGGGCGCCCGTGGACGCCCCCCGTTCGGCCTGGCGCCGCTTCTAGCCTGTGGTAGGTTGATCTTCATCCTTCCGCACTTCCCAATGATTGCGTTCCGGCTGACACCTAGCTCGTAGCCGATGTCATTGGCCGATAAGTTCTGTGTCGCCAATTTCCGCAGCAAATCAACCCTGTCCGGTGTCCAGGCTCCGCCCATCGGATTTCTTCCTCTTCGGTTTGGCCGGCTGATTCGGCCGAAGTTCTTCGAGGGCTGGAATTTTCCATCCATCCGGCCAATTTATGGGGTCTTGCAGCCACTCCATAGTGTGGGTGTGCTTCCGCAGGGTAATTGAGCCGGTGCCGTCGATTAGATTGGTGATGGCCGGCGGATCACCGTGACTGAGACGGCTGATCGTGGTGATTTGGCATCCCCGAGCTTTGGCGCACGCGCGAGCCAAAAGCAGGAGATCTTCAATTGCGATGACTTCATGAGATTTTTTCATGAAACCTCATTTAGCGGGAAATCCACCATTCGTCTAGTTAGCTGTTGAAAGATTGTTGCGTTCTTTTGCGAACGCGGGGAAATCCCAACGATTTCACTTGCAATGATTTTCCTATCCGCTAAAGTTGCAATCACGGTGGAACATGGCCGAGGGTGGGGGATACGGTCTGCGCATCGGCGAACGCGACAAATACTACGATTTCAGCTTCTAGCGCCAATCACGGACAACGAAGGGGACTAAGATGGCAAACTCACTAGTTCACGAAGTCACGGTTCTGGATCGCTGGACCGTCGAAACGGTCGGCCAACTTCAAGCCGCGATCAACGAGATTTCACCTCACGACAACCTGTCCAAGACCTACGTGGTCGAGGTGATCCGCGAGCATCTTAGCGACGGTTCGTTCGCTCACGAGATCAACATTCGCGAAGCGGAGCGGGTCTGATGACCCCCGCGCCCCACCCCACCGAAGACCTTGAATCCAGCAATGCTGCCGCTCGCGCATGGGCTCACAGGCTGATTGATGAATATCAGTACCGGACGCAGCCGGTGCAGCCGAACGAAGCCGAGTTGACCGCCGCGCGCCGTGCAGACGAGCATTACGCTCAGTACGGGGCCACCTCGTGACCAAGCGACGACGCAAGCCTCGGGGACCCGTACAAATGAGCGACGCTGCATTCAGATTTCTCCGCGCTCTCATGCGCTGGCAGGGCGTGGCCGCGCCGCAAGACCTCGACCAGCAGAACTCAATGGCGGACACCTCCGCTAGGCAATTCTGCAAGCGCAAAGGGCTGGTCACCTTCGCGAATGGCTACTGGCGAATCACTGATGCCGGCAGAACGGCGCTGGCGAGCGAGGCAGTCCGATGCATCCCCACCCCATAGACATCCACGTCGGCCTTCGCGTTCAGTCGGCACGGGAAGATGCTGGAATGAGCCGCGAGGCCCTCGCTGGGGGCCTTGGCATCACCCAGCAACAACTGCGAAAAAACGAAGTCGGCACCAACCGCATCGGCTGCTCCCGGCTCTACCAGATAGCCGAGACGCTGGGGAAGCCGATCACTTTTTTCTTCGAGGGAATCAAGCGATGATCGACGAAACAAGCCCATGCCCGCTAACCCCTTCTGGCTCTATGGCGAATCGGCGGTAGGGTTTTGCATCTCCACTCACATTCGAAAGATGAAGTCATGAACGACCTTGCCGAAAACCCCCGCGCCATCATTGGATCAAACGAATCTCCAATCGGCGCCCAGGCCGTAACCGATCAGATGGCCCGCGATTATGCGGAGCTGGCCGACCGCGCGACAACGCTCTTGGCTGATGCCCGCGATCTTCCAGATACGGTCGAGAACGATCAAGACCTCGGCAAGGTATCCGGGGTGGTCAAAATCCTCGGCGACACATCGAAACGCGCCGACGCCTACCGCGTGAAGGAAAAGGAAGTTTTTCTGCGCGGCGGCCAAGCCGTCGATGGTTTCTTCAAAGGCATCATGGACCGGCTCGATAAAACGACCGTGATCCTGCATAAGCGGGCGCATATCTACAACGCCCGGAAGGAAGCAGAGGAACGCGCCAGGCGCCAGCGGGAGGCCCAGGAGGCCGCACAGCGTTTGGCCGCCGCCCGAGACGAACAGGATCGCATCGAACGCGAAGCTCGCGAAGCCGCCTTGGCTGCTGAGCGCGCCCGCAAGCCGGCGAACGTCGAGGCCAAGCAGGTTGTCGCGGACACGAAGGCTGTCGAGGCCGATGCGGCCCGCGTCGAGACGATGATGGCTGCCGATGAAACGGACGTCACCCGCTTGGCCGCAGCACAAAAGCCGGCCGAATTGGTGCGGACCCGATTCGAAGACGGCCCCATGGTGACGATGAAACAGGTCGGCTATGTCGAGATTACCGACAGCGCCGCGCTCGACATGGCCGCGCTCTGGCCATTCATCAAGGAAGACGAGAAGTTGAAGGCCCTCCGCGCTTGGGCGAAGACCGTTGGCTTCAAAAAACCAATGGCGGGAGCCATCGTGGAATTGCGAAATGATACGGTAATTCGCTGATGTTCCAAACAGGAAACCAGTCAAAGCTGCGTCATGGTCAATGCCGCCGAGGTCAGCAGACACCCGAATATGTGTGCTGGCAGGCCATCAAAAGACGATGCATCGATCCGAAACGCCATAAATTTGAATATTACGGCGGCCGAGGAATTACGATGTGTGATCGGTCACTAAATGGCGAGATCATTTCGGTAGCTGAAGCCTGTCGGCGCCTTAACATGGATGCGACCCTTGTCCGCAATCGAATTTCTATCGGTTGGACGGCCGAAAAAGCTATCTCCACGCCTCGCCTTTGGAGCCGTCCCGATTTGGCTGGAAAACCTAAACCAAAGAGAAAGGTCCGCCGATGACCAGCCCCGACTCCGACTATCTCCGCTGTTCCAATCGCCCGCAGGAACGCGGAGGGTGCACCATGATGATTGTCGCCATTGCGATCCTCGCCGCCATTCTCACGCTCAGCTCATATGGGTGCGCGCCGTGAATCGCCAGGAAAGTATTGCACGAATAATCGCGGGCGGCGACGTAACCGCGCTTCGCTCAATTGTCGAAGGGCGGCCTTGCGCCTGCCTAGGCGCGGTGGACGGCGAGGAGCTTTGCCGCTGCAAGATGAACTCAAAACAAGTCCGCGATGCGGTTTCGTATGCCGGATTAAAGCTTGGAAAACTGATTCGATTGAAGGGGAAGGAGTTTTAGCAGTGAAATCACTTTACGCCATGGTCGGAATGCGGTTCCGCGACGCTGAGGAATTTGTCGCATCGTTACCCGACCGCGAACCGCTGCTACTTTTGAGGCAGCCGAACAATCCGCACGATGCAAACGCCGTCGCAGTTTGGGCTCGCGGCCGACACGTCGGCTTCATCCCCACGAAAGAAAACGCCGCCCTCGCCAGCCGCATGGACGACATCGGCAGGGAACGCGCGGACTTCAAGCTGGAGGCGAAGCTAGTCGCCGGACAATGGCCTCAAATCGAGGTCGAAGAAGGGGAATCAGATGGCATCGGCTGAATTTGAACACGTCGTTTCGTTGGCAGTCACGGCATCTATTGATGCTCGTAATGCGCAGCATAAGATAGTGCTGCTAGAGGCCGATAATCGTGCCCTCGAAGTCGCCAAAGACAAGCTGTCGCGGGAACGGGACAATCTCCTAACTGAGGTCCTGGGCTTCAGAGCCGGATTGAGGCCGCTGAATACGCTCTATGAAGTCGCGCAGCGGGCACAGAGAACGCTTTCGCTCCTAGCGCAGACTGCGCACCGCCGTTCGGTGAAACCTGGGACATGCGCCGCCTATGCCGTCCAGTTGGAAAAGGCATTGATCGAAGCCGAGCCGCACGTCGACACCATACCATTTTAATCTCCCCTTGCATTAGTTGGAAATCCCACGCACACTAAATCTCGCAACAGAGAACGGATGAACCATGGCCAAGCCGAAGATCGACCTTCCCCCGAAAGCAGGCGGCGCCGTCACCGTCTTTGAACCGGAAGCTTCCGAGAACCTTCCGGCGACCCAGGATGCGGACAGCGCGACCCTGAGCATGATCGAGCGGGCGGCACAAAACCCGCTGGTTGACGTCCAGAAGATGCGGGAACTGCTCGACATGCAGGACCGCGTTCGCAGTCGGCGCAATGAGCAGGCATTCAATGAATCCATGAAATTGGCGCAAGAGGACATGCCGCGCGTTGTCCGTGACGCCAAGAACGATTCGACCAGCTCCAAATATGCCCGGCTGGAAACCGTCACCAAGGCCATCAATCCAGTCGTGACGCGGCACGGGTTTTCGATGTCCTTCGGGACTGCCGATTCTCCGCTGCCGGGACACTACCGCGTGACGTGCCTTGTCTCTCACATCGGGGGGCACTCGCGAGAATACCACGTCGATGTTCCCGCCGATGCTCTCGGACCCAAGGGCAACCCGAACAAGACCGCCACCCACGCATTTGGCTCGACCATGAGCTACGGGCGCCGGTATCTCACGCTCCTGATTTTCAATGTCTCATTGGTGAATGAAGACGATGACGGCAACGCCGCCGGGCGCCAGCCGGTCACCGAGGAACAGGTCGAGGAAATCCAAGCATTGATCGTGAAGTCGGCCGCCGATATCGGCAAGTTTTGCCGTTTTATGAAGGTCGCCAGCATCGCAGACATTCCAGCCGCACGGTTTTCGGTTGGTATCGATGCCCTCAATAAGTACGCGAACAAAACCGCCAAAAAGGGAGCGCAGCAATAATGAACGCAACTGTACTACAGGGTTCGGATGAATGGCGGGCGCTGCGAATCGGGAAGGCTACGGCCTCACGAATTGCGGACATTATCGCGACGACAAAATCTGGATTCTCAACTTCGCGTGCCAATTATGGAGCCCAACTGATCGCGGAACGTCTCACGGGAGTTGCGGTCGAGGGCTACATCTCTGCAGAGATGCAATGGGGGACCGACAAGGAGGCCGATGCAAAGGCGGCTTACGAGTTTATCACCAATCAGGAAGTCGAACTTGTCGGCTTCGATGCCCATCCGACCGTCACCATGTCGGGATCGAGCCCGGACGGAATCGTAGGTTCCGAGGGAATGGTGGAGTTCAAATGTCCCCTAACGGCAACCCACATTGAGACATTGCTAGGCGGCAGCATCCCCGGAAAATACATCACCCAGGTTCAATGGCAGATGGCCTGCCGACCGGAACGCAAATGGTGCGATTGGGTTTCCTTCGATCCTCGCATGCCGGCGTCGATGCAATTGTTCGTCAAACGCATCCCGCGTGACGATGCGATGATTGCCTCCCTTGAAGGCGAGGTCCGGCTGTTCCTACGGGAAGTCACAACCAAGGTCGCGGCTCTAACCGCGCGCTATCAGGTGGCGTCATGAGCGGAGCAGCATGGCCTTGCTATTATCGCTGGTCTGGCGACGTGATGGAGCCGCTTCCCCGTTTCCGGCATCGGGCGATCGATCAATTCGTGATCGGCCAGACCTACCGGCTTATGGTTGAGGAGGAGCGGTCGCAAGCGACGCACAGGCATTTCTTCGCCTGCATTAACGAGGCGTGGAAGAACCTTCCGGATGATCTGGCGCAGCGATTTGCGACCGCCGAACATCTCCGCAAATGGGCCTTGGTGAAATGCGGCTTCCACGATGAACGAACGCTTGTCATGGAGACCCCGGCCGATGCGCGCCGCACCGCCGCCTTTATCGCCAAGCTGGACGACCAAGGCGTCATCATCATCAAGGGGAACATCGTCTCGCACTACACGGCCAAGTCCCAGGCGATTCGGGCCATGGACCGCAAGACCTTCCAGGAATCGAAGGAAGCCGTTTTGGAGCTTGTGGCCGAGATGATCGGGCTGACGGCGGCTCAATTGGCCTCCGAGGTGAAGAAACAGGGTTATCATGACGATCCGGAGCCCGAAACCGAGCCATCGCCTGAATTTGGCGGTCAAAAAGTCATCGATAATGACCCCAATGCCGGCCGAGCCGCCTATATCCCCGCAAATATGACGCCCGCTGGCGATCCTGCCCCGGCCGCTACCACTACGGCCCCCAGGAAAGAACGCACCACGAAGCCCCGTAAGCCCGCTGTGACGGTAGAGGCGGAACCGCCCCGAGCCACCACCCTGGAACGGGACAAGCCCCCGACCTCCAAGGCCGTCCAGCGGATTGCGGACAGGGCAGAGGCTACCGCCAAGGCGGCGAACCGGCCCACCAATGTACATTGCGCCAAATGCGGGACGGTCTATGCCGTCCAGCCCGATCGATGCGATGCCTGCGGCTCGGCAAATTTCGCCGCAACGGCCCAGCCGCCGACCAAGACCGCCCTTAAATCCCCCGCCGATTACATCGCCTATGCGCGGGCATGGATCGACACTGCGGAAACCCATGAACGCGGCATGATCCGGTGGGACGAGGAATCCGAACTGCGGAACCAACTCAAGGTCCCGATCAAGGAACGGACGCAGTTGCAGAGCCGGATAGATATTAAATTTGGAGCGTAGGATTTCCCATTCGGGTGCGCTATAATCCGGCCAACACAACAGGAGCGAACAAATGGGTCAAACCGACAACCTTCCAGCCATCGTTGATACCGTCGTCGACCAGCCAATGGACTTCACCGTCATCGCCAACCGCCCGAAGGATATGGAGGCCGCACAGCGGTCGCTGATCCTATGGGCGGCGCGTAAAATCCAGGCTCTTAAGACCGAGATTGCGGACGCTCAGTCTCAGTTTGAGCTGCACAAAACCAACAAATGGAAAACTGACGGCTGGCGTGCGCTGATCGTCAAGACCGAGCGCCGGGCGGAATTCTATCGCAAGATCAAGATGGCCTTGGAAGCCGGCTATTACATCGTGCCGCCTTTCCCGATCGATATCTTCGCGATCCGCACGAAGCGGACGACCCCGCACGCCTACGGTGGCACCAACTCGGACAACCACAATCAGCCGGCCCAAGTTCTGACGGCCGGGGAGGGGCGGTATGTCGACCCAAGACCCGTCCGGGATAATTACGTGGAGGAGGAAAAGCGGGGCGATAAAATGGTCCCCGTCCGACACTACTTTGCCACCGAATACCAAGAGGTCGATTTTCCCTTCAAGCTCGCCCGCGCAGAGATTCGCGAAGCGACCGACAAGGCAATGGTCCTGAAAATCTTTGATCAGCTTGGCGTACTGCCGCGCACCCGCAATCCCGATCCCATCGTGTGCGGACAGATCATCATTCCGGGCAAGCCGTTCTATCGGTTCTCGCAGCGCGATGCCGTGACGTTCTTCGTGACGTGGTGGCTAGACACCCGCACCCTATGAACACGATGAACGACCGATTCTCATACCCCTACAGAGCCGGACATAAATCCACCGAGACACACAGAGCTGAGCCCATGAAAGATTTGATCGCGCGATTGGAGAATGCGACGGGGCCGGATCGGAAGATCGACGGCGATATTGCCGTTCTGTTGGGGCGTCATCCGCTGACGTATCGTCGTGGCAAACCAGACTGGCAACAACATTGCTGGTTCGGACATGGCCCGACGTGGGAGTGCGCCGAGTATACGAACTCCATTGACGCCGCGCTGACGCTCGTGCCGGAACATTACAGTTACGAACTCGTGCAGTCCGCCGTTGTGCCACCACGATTGGCGCGGGCGCAGCTTTGGGACTGGCGGCGCAGCACGACCGCATGGAAGTCCGAGGGCAACCGTCCGCTCGCTATCTGCATCTGCATCGCGGCTCTCAGGGCGCGCGCATGAAGCGGCCGCACATTCCGATGAATGTCCGCGTCAAAGTCGCGGCACGCCAGCTCCGTCAGACCAGCACCATAGCGGCATCCGTCCTGTACGGCCTGGATGATCCGACGCTCTCCGATTCTCGCCGGCTCCGCATTCTATTGGGGCATCTATTCGGGACCGAAAAGTTTGAGTTACATCACAGGCCCGCACTCGTGAACCGACACAGCTACGTCCGCGTCGTCAAGGGCAGGGCGAAGCTGTTTTATCGACCAGCGGCAAACGACCAGGATTTTTTGGTCTACCTTCCGAAGGACGACCACGGCATCGAGACAAGAGTTCGCGGCATCGGAGCCCTCAGAAGCGACCTCGGACAGCGTCGCTACAACAAGCGAGTCGCAGAGAACCGTGGCCTCCGCAAGCGCCGCCCCAAAGCCAAGATCAAGTCCCAAACATCATGGCCAAAGCGTTCGTTTCAAATTAAGGAGTGCTCAATGACTAAGCCTGTCGGACCCATAACCCTGCAAGCCCAACTCCGAATCGGTGCGGACTACCTGGACGGCCACCGGCTCAAGAACATCGCCGCCAAGCACAAAGCCGGTTCCATCGGCCGCGTCCTACGGATTGTCGAAGCCCTCGGCATCCCAAAACGGACGAAACCATTCGCCAAGGTGCTGATGACCCCCAAGTCCAGAGGCCGCCCGTTCCAGCCAAAATATTTGCAGGAAACCCACCCGGACGTGTAGGATTTACCGCGCCATGGGCGAGAACGCTTACGAGGACGAAGCAGAGGCCGCTATTGGCCGAATTGTATCGGTGTTTTCGTATTGCCGATCCAACGATGGCGGCGGCCACATGTGGAATTTGGACACCGGCAAATGCGACCTGTGCGACCGCAAATTTCCTTATGCCGAGCCGGCAAGCGCGGCTGAGCGCCCCGCTAATGGAGCCCTCCCATGATCACGAAAGAACAGGTAGAGGCGGCGGCGTTCCAGATTCACTGCGAGCTTGGTACGACGATTACGGCGGCCCGGGTTGCAGCTCGTCTCTCCCTTACCGCCGCCATTGCCCGCCCCGCACCATCGGGGGATGACAGGAAGCGCGCGTGGAAACTAATCGAGGACTTGCGCAACTGGTTTGAAGCCGACGTAGATGGCGACGGCGTGTGGTGCCCACCCGAGGCCATTGACGTTGTGGTCGCCGCATTCGCTGCCCGCCCCGCACAGGCAGAGGAGGGGTGGAAGCCGATCGAGACGGCGCCGAAGGCCCCTATCGACACGATGGAGACCATTGACGTTCTTGTCTATTACGCTGGCGGCTTTATCGAAGTCATGTATTGGGCCGATGGTTGGTGGCCGACAAATCACGATGTCGATGTGGCGTGGTCGGAACCCGACCACTGGCGCCCGCTCCCCGAGCCGCCGGTTGCGAGTCCCCTCGCTGCAGACCCTACTGCCCGCCCCGCACCGTCGGGAGCGGACTATACCGACGCTGAGGTCACGCGCGGACTAAAGGACGCCGCGGACGATGAAGACATAGAGGCCCGCGAACTTCCGCGCGATGCGCTAGCGGCTGACGGTGAGCGAGCCGCAGGCAAGGAGGGATGAAGATGGCCGTGATCGTAGTCAGATGCCCGAAATGTTGGAGCACGAAATGCTTTCCGACCCACATCGGAAACGAAGCTATGTGCATCCCATGCGGCCACGAGTTCAATATGTTGGGACCGTGGTGGCGGCGGCTTTGGCTGCTCCTAACGGGCCGGGCATGAGGAAACCGATGAGCGACTGCAAGGAATGCGGACAGGCAGCCGAAGCCCGGCGCATTCTACGCGAGGCCCAGGCGGGAGGAATTTGTCAAAAACCTCCTGCGATCCGCGCTGATATCAAACAACCCGAGGAAACATCACGATCATGAGCAAGGAACTGTACGATCAGGGCTACGAAGCCGGTGCCCAGGCCACGCAGCAGGAGATTGCGAAGGCGCTCAAGGGCGTGGCCGAATGGAGCCTGAAAAACGAAGATGGTCAGGGCGATCCAACGGACGGCTATCTGGCTGCGGCCCTAATCGAAATGGCGGACATGATAGAGCGGACGCCGCTCGTAATGCTTGGTGGCGTGCTCCATAAGATGAGGCCCCGCCCCCGCGAGCCGAACGAGGCGCGGTGACGATGACTGACCAGCAACCATATCACGTCGAAACCGAAAACGACGGCAACGGCTGGTCTTTCATCGTCGGCCCCTACGGCTACCGAGAAGGGCCGATCCGCTATCGCTGGGAAGCTCAGGAGTGGGCCGACGAAATGAACAAGCGGAATTAGGCACTTTGAGGCTTGATAGCTAGATGCAGCACGCCATCAAGATCAATCGAGCCGTGCCGCAGATTGTAGCGGTACGAAAGCTCGCGAAGGTACAGCGGCAGGTACTTTCGGCTGACATGGTGGAATTGACCAACGAGGGCGCGTTTCACGATCGCCCAAAATCCCTCGATGGTGTTGGTGTGCGTCGGGCCGAATTGGCCAGCAAACATATCCCATTCGACGTAGGCGACGCTGTGATTGATGACGCGGTGCGTCAGAAAGCGGTTGAGTCGATTGTAGCCGGCGTATTCGTCCGTGGTCACAAGCGAGCGCGGCGCATCAATCATCTCGCGAGCAATCGCATCCATGTCGTCCATCGTCATTTCGTCGTGCTCAACCATCTTGGTCTTGACCCGGCCACCGCGCTCTACTGCACCAACAACCGGCGTTTTCGACGTGCCGCGACCACGCGGCGACGGCGTATCGTCATCACGCCGGTTCCGTTTGCGCGGCTTGCCGCCAAGGTAGGCTTCGTCCATTTCGACAAGGCCGGCCAACAGTTTGCCGTCATCAACGAGTGCGGCGCGGATGCGATGCATCATGCTCCACACGGTCTTTTGCCGCATTTCCAGATCGCGCGCGGCTTGGCAGGAGGACAGTCCTTTTTTGGCGTTGAGCATCAGGGAGATCAGCAAAAACCAGCGCTGCAAATCGACGTGCGAGTTGTGAAAGATCGTCCCAACAGTCGCGGAAAACGATCGCTCACACGACCAGCATTGCCAACGGTCGGCTTGCCCTTTTTCGGCGTGGCGCGCGGTGCTGGTGGCACCACAGTGCGGACATTCCGGACCGTAGGGCCAGCGGACCTTTTCCAAGTGTGCGGTCGCGGATTCCTTGGTCGGGAAACGGCGATAGATTTCAATGAGGCTGGTCATTGGTCGTCTCTCTCGATTTTAAGCCCACGCCGCATCAGGCGCGCGATGAACGCGGCGCGAAGCGCCAGCGCAGTCATCGTGCTAAACCGTTCGATGCCTTCGAGCGCGATCATGTCGGGATTAACGGTGAGCCGGGCTATTTCAACGCGGCCATCAGCGGCCAATTCAAGTGCTCGGATCAACTGCGCGGACAAAGCATCGGCCGCGAGGTCAATCAGCTTCGCGCCGCGTTCATCGGACGGCCTTTCGTCGCCGCGTTTCCATTTTCGGATAAGCGAATCATCGCTGATGTCTAAAGCAGTGGCGGCCTCCCGGTTAGAGAGGGCCGCCGCCTTGATCAGAAGCCGGATATCAATCGGCGTCATCTTCGGCCTTCTGGGCTTCGTGAGCCGCCACAAAGGCGCGGCTTTCGTCGATCATGGCGTTGATGTCGATGCCATAACCATTGGGCTGCGGGCCGACTTCCCGATGCACTTCGACAACATAGGCGTGCCACAGCGCGATATGATTTTCACGCGCCTGCGCCACTTGCGATTTGACCCAATTCGGATGCTGCGCGGTGTTGCAAAAGACTTTGAATGCCGCACCCGTCACGTCATCGGCGCTGCCGTCGCATTCGAGGTAAATCGAAAGGTCTTTGCGCGGGTTGATCGCGTAAATGCGCAGCTTGTCGCCCTTTTGCCAAAGCTTCGATTGGATGCCGAGGGCGGCGGCGCGGTCGATAATCTGTTGGGTGGTGGTCATCATAGCGGGTTTCCCTCTGCTTTCCGGCGGGCGGGACTGCCCTGCCGATGGTTCATATCTAGCACGGCTAGATATGGGTGTCAAGCCTTAAAACGCCTAATTCCGATGAACAAGAGGGATCCTCTCGAATGACTGACCAGCAAGGAGATCACTCGACGCAAGCGCCGTCGTACACGTCCAATTCGACGGCGAACGAACGATGCTGGCGCTGCTGGGGCGTGGGCTACATCCCGGCCGAGGCGACGAGCCTCGCCTATCTTTGCCCGGTTTGCCAACACCCGGTTAGGGGATATCCTGAAACCTACCCGCAGTGCGGGTGAGGCTGCGGAACCAATCGCGGTTTGGGCTCTGCGCCCACCGGCCATCGACATCGCGGGCGAAGGCGTGCGCCGCGAGCAGCAGAACGGGGACGGCGATTACGATCGCGCGGATCATGGTGCGGCCCACACGATGATCGCCACGACGTCGAGCGCACCCCACCCGCAGGCCCACATCCCCGCAATGCCGGCCGCATACATCTGCTGACCCGTGCGCCACGTCTTGAGCCCGTGCCATGAGGCGAAGGCGTAGAGAGTGGTCGCGGCTGATAGGGCGGTGATGAGGTATGGCATCAGTTGAACCCCCCAGATTTCACAAACAACGCAAGTGCCGCAATCGCAAGTCCGCCGATCATCCCGACGGTCTTCCAATTGTCGCTGGCGCCTGCGCTTGTGTCCGTCGATTTGTTGAGCCCGCCAACAGCAACGGCCAGCATCTTCAAGGCTTCCGCCGTCGCTGGGTCGGAAACGCTTGTGCGGCCCTCGCCACGATCGAGCCGCGATGCCAATGTCGCCTGCGTTGTCTTGATGTCGTTTAGTTGCTGCTCGGTGCTCTTTCGGACCTCGGCCAGAAGCTCGCGCCCTTGGTTTAGCAGCGCCGTGAAATTACTTTCCATCTTCGCCTGCGCCTCGGCATTGCTCGCCTGTTGGGCGGCAGCGGATTCCTTCTGCGCCGACAGGCCGACGATGACGCCCTTGTCCTTTTCAGCGAACTTGTCGTTGATGCTGATGAACTGCTGCGTTGTAACATCCGAGAGGCTTTTGATCTTCTCGCCCACGACCGCGACAACGCCGTCGATTTTTTCCTCGTGAACATCCTTGAGCTGACTGACTTGATCGCGCACGAACGCCGGAATCTTGTCATTGAGCGACTGCAGAATAATGATTGCCTTACCCATCTCGATAAGCTGCGTGCCGACGTTACCGATCTTGGATTCCATCAACTCCCGCAGGGCAAGAATCGATCGGTCAAGCAATGTCGGAACGCGAGTTAGGTCTTCGCGGAAAAGAGCGATGGCATTTCAACTGCCTCAGTGGCGCCCTCGATTGCAGCCGCCGTAATTACAGACGGATCGCGATTAGGGCGATTCAATTTCGGTTCGATCATCTCTATCCCCTCTTCCCCTCAAGAAAACGGCGCGTCCCAGATTACCACTGGAACGCGCCGCTTTCTACTAAGTCTTTGGCGAGATCAGGCCGCCGGAGTATTGGCCGTGATCGCGCCGGCCACCGCAGGAGTTGCGGCAATGAGCGTGGCGTTGTTCGCCGCGATGGCATCGGCTGCGGCCTTGACCGCAACGGTATCGTCGGCGGCGATAGCGGCCTGAAGTTTGGCGGTCAGGTCGGTATTGCTCTGCGCGAAGAACAGCAGGGCATCACGCGCCGCCGCTGTGGCGTTGGTGTTGGCGGTAACGGTCGCGGTCAGTTGGTCGAGAACTGCTTGGGTGGCCATGGTGTCGATCCTTGCGTGTCGTAGCAGAAGGCCCAATCTGTGGCTGATCGTATGGAGAAGGGCCGTTGTCTCCGAATCGAGTGAGCAGACGAGGCGAACGTCCATCGTTCAAATGTCCTGATTGAACTCGGCCAGCATCCCGTCGAGAACGGCGTCGGTTTTCAGCATGTCCTCATTGGATACGGTGCCTTTCACTTTGGCGCTGGCGAACAACGCCTTCAGAGCATTGAAGGCAGGCGCCGCGCTCTTGCCGGCTTCGATCGCGAGATTGGCGATGGTGATGCCCTTTTCGACTAGGGCCAAGATTGCCAAAACGTCCATCAGGATAGCCCCACGTTGTTTTGCACAGCCGTTGCCTTGAGACCGGAGAGAAGGTTCGTAATCGTGTTGTAGACGATAACGGCATTCACTTGGTCATTGTTCCGCGCGAAGGCGCGCAAGGTGACCAGCAGCGGCGGAATCTGTTTGGTGTAGACCTGGATCGATCGAATGACCGTCTTGCAGCTCGGCGGGATGACGCCCTTGACGCATGAGGCGCGATAGGCGTTGAGCCCCGCAACGATGACGATCATTCCATTCTCAACGTCGTAAAGCATCGTCGGCGTGACCGGATTGTTGATGGACGCTGTTGCGATGTTGGCAACATCCGCGAACCGTTGAAGGCCGGCGCAACCCGCCAACGGCGTCGCCAGTAAAGCTGCCAAAAGAAACGTTCTAATGATTTTCATGCTTACCCCCTCGCTTCGTTTGCACCCGATTTCTCTGTAGCACCTTCGGGCGCGTCGGTCACGGTGACATTGCCCTCGACGTTAACTGAACCGGCTACGCCATCAGCCGCAGTCGGTTCGGCTTGCCCCGCCACCACGGCGCGCACATTCGCGGGCGGCACTTGGACACCCGGTCCAGGAACTAGCGGCGCTACGGGCACCCCAGCCACAACAGCGGCCGTCGTGGCAGCGGTCGCGGCCGTTGTCGCCAATGTCGCCATCGTTTCCCGGTTGGCCCGCTGGGCTTCCTTCGAACTCTTCGACGACCCCAAGTGGTAGCCGATGACGGCGGCAAAGGCGTAGCCCCAAGCGCCCATCATCTGGTTGATGATCGCTAGAACCGATTCGGTGCCCTTCGGCGGATGGAACATCCACAGCGGCATAAATGAGAGATAGCCGAACACGACGATGAGCGAGATCGTGTTCACGATCGAAATCGCCGGCTCGTCTTGTGATGGTCCGCCGTCACCAGTGCCGTTCGGCATTAGGCTTCCTCTCTCGCAAGTTCGGAAACTATTACGCCGATGGTTATCGGGCCAGCAAGGCCATCGGTGGCGAGCCCATGCGCAAGCTGGAAAGCTCGCACCGCTTCGCGCGTCCGGCGGCCGTAGCTGCCGTCCTCGACCAGCCCGGCGTCATCCAGAACATTAAGCGAATGCTGCAGCCACTTCGGCCCATGCTCGCCACCATCCACGCCGGGAGGAGGCGGCAGAATTGGAATTGGCGACGGTACCGGGTCGCCCTTCTGGATTGCCGACCCAATCGCCAAGGATGGATCAAGTTCTGCCATGCGCAGCGCGATAGGTACGCAGCCGAGTTGCTGATCCACGGTTGATGAACTCCATTGGCCATCCGAAACATATTTTCCGCCGAGGCCGTGCGGCGGATCGTATTGATCGGTCCCCGAAAATAGATAGCCGGACACGCGACCGTGATTGCGCGGCCCCATGCCGTTGTAGATTTCCCATTTCCAGCAGGCGTAGGGCATCGACCATGGCGCGGAATTGTCGTCCACATGGTCGTAATGCTCGTAATAGACAGCCGCAGCTTCCCATGACGAGAACGGGCCTTTGCCACGCGGAACGTTCACTGAAATCCGATTCCACGGATCGCCTTGACCAAGCGCCATGCGGAAGTCGGACGATGCTTCGCGCTCGAATGCACACGCAGACCAGATAGCCGGAACGCCAGTCTTTGCCGCAAGCGCGGTGTGATGGTCAATGATCTGCGGACGCAGCAAGCGCCGTGCGGCCTGGTCAACCGCAGTCGATCGCGTCACCCGTAATGAAGCCAATCGATGCGCATATTCAGGCTGCAGGACGCTATAGGGATGGCCCATTGCTCTAGCTCCTGTTAGGATTGGTCCATGGGGTGGAGACTATTACAAATCACGATCATCGGTGCCGTTCTCTTCGCCAACATACATTGGCAATTGACGCCGAACAATTACCTAGCAGCAATTATCGGAATTGGCATTGCCTTTGCGACAACCGAATGGCTCACGTCGCTTTTCGCCCGGATACGAGGCGTCGCACCGCAGCCCCGGCAATACGACCACCACGCCTAAACCCTGGAGACGTCGGCTTTTGGGAATTTTCAGACTTATTACCGGACACAAACGAGCCAATGGCGGGCTGCTCCGCAGCGGTCGCGCCACGCGCGACACCGCTAGTAGCGGCCCGCAAGGCATTGAAGATGGACGGATTGCGGGTTGCAACTTGGATGCCACGTGCGAGCACGGCAGGATCATTGGAAGCGAGCAATTCGCCAACGCGGCGGGCAACGCCCTTGTCGATTACCTGTGCGCCGTGACGAACCGCCCCAGCAAGGATCGAAGCAGTGACGACATGCGAAAGGTTGAAGCTTTGATCGTAGAGGCCTTCCGCACCCGCCGTAGCTCCACCAGCAAAACCCATCTCAGCCAATTGTCGGGCGGTCGTGGAGTTGCCAAGACTCGTGCGGGCGCGATCAACGATGCGCTCAGCCCGCAACAGAGCTTCGAGCTTACGCGCGTTCTCGGGACCGAGCGCCATGAGGGTACGGTCCCGGGCCGGTCCATTATTAAGAAACGCCCGCTTTAGAACGTCTTGCGTGTCCCCCACCTTCTCCACCATGTCCGCAAGATTTGACGCATAGCCACGCGCAAACAACTGCTTCTCCGGATCGGACATGCGCCCGAAGGCCCGTCGCGCTGCCAGTTGAGCGGCTGGGCTATTGTCGCCCCACTGCACGAACTTGTGGCCGGCATCGAGGGCGTTTTCGGCACCGAAGAAACTAGCCGCACCCGCGCGTGCCTCCTTGTATTCCGGCACAAGCTGATCGGAATGTTCCCGCAGCACGCGCGCAAAATCCTTGGCCTCGCGCGTGCCGGTCTTGTCGAGATTCTTCTTCACGGAATCCCAGAATTGCAGACTCGGCTTCGCAACACTGCCATCGGCGTTCTCGCGCAGCACCATGCGCCCCGATACCTTGTCCATGACGAATGGATTAAGGACGGGCGTGAAGCCGGCACGCGCGGCATCGTTGGCGCCCGTGACAGTGGCCTTGCGGATCGCATCCTGCACCACGGGTGCTTGCGCGATCTGCTCAAACCCTTCGTCCCACATTGCCGCCGCACCTGGCGCCTTGAAGGCCTTGTTGTAGGCCGGACGATTGACGCGGGTGGCGGCTGCTTCCAGTTTTTCAAGATCGCCAGCAACATCGCCGCCGCCGGTGATCTGTCGAATATATCCAGCAATGCGCGGCGACTGTTGCTCAAACCTGGCCTGCGTCATTTCGGTTAAGGCGGCACGCGCTTCCGGAGACGTGTTGGCCGCAGAGCGCCCGAGCGCACGCACGCTTTCGTCGCCCGCGTCAATGATCGAACGCGGTGTGCCGGCCGCATTGGCCGCGCTGATTTCCTCCGGCGTTAGCGACGGGCCTTTCCGATCGAAATCCGCCACCATGTGCTGCGCAATGCGGCGCGATGCCTCCGCGTCAGGATCACGCAGGCCACGTATGACACCGGCAATCTTCCGCCCGACTGGTCGCAGGGCTTCGAGCACGCCCGAGCCTGCGGTTCCGAAGGCAGCACCCGTTGCCGTTTCACGGCCAACGTCAAGTGCAGCGTCGCCCAGCCCCTTTTCTTCGCTGATTGCAGTGCCAACACCATGAAGCCCGGAACCGATCGCGCCAGCCGCAGCACCATGCGCAATCCGACCGAGAGCCGTCACCCCGCGGGCGGCGCCGAACGCTGGACCCGCCAGCACGCCGCCGACCTGTCCGGCACCATACCCGAGCGGGCTTTCCTTCTGCGCCATCTCCTGCTCGTCGAGCGCCGTCCTGCGACCGTGCTCATAGGCCTCATGCAGCGCCGGGTCGTTCGTGCCGGTCAACCAATCCTTGGCCATCTTATAGCCACCGACGATCGGCCGCGTTGGATCGGGCGCTTGATCGGGCGCACGCACGTAGGGACCGGCTGCCTCAGTGAGGCCCGCCAGCGCCGGGCGAAGACCGAAGCTTGCGGTATCGAGGGCACCGAGAACCGCTGGAGGCGCACTGAGCTTTTTTGTATTGAGGTACTGATCTGGGTCGAACTTAGCCGGCGCGGCCAAATATGCGTCTGGATCAAAGTCGGGCATCTATTGACCTCCCAAACGCTTTTTGATGTCAGCCGCTCTCGGGTCGGATGGATTCGCGTTCGCCCAATCCATAGCCTGACGATCTATGGCGGAAAGTCCGGGAGTTGCCGTGATCTTCGGCGGCTCGGCCTTCGGCGTCGAATGATCTTCCAAAAACTCCTTGCGGGTTTCATTGTACGCCGACTTGGCGGTCTGAATCTCGCGCCGCATCATGTTCAACGTGGCGCGGTAGGCTTCCGGCCCCATTGCGGTATTCAGCATCTCGCGGGCGTGCTGGCGCATTCCTTCTGTGGCTTGATTGGAGCCGCCAGACGCAACACGGGCATATTCGTTAACGAGTGTGTTGGTTGCCGTGTAGAACGCCGCTTGTTCTGGAGACGATGTTTTGCTGTCCACCAACTGGCGCAATTGGTTGAATGGAACGAACTTCATGCGTGGCACTTTTCCAAGCGCCTCCTCGGCAAGATCAATCGCCTTGTTGGCCGTGTTCGCCGCATACTCAACATTCGCACCGCGCGTACCGAGCGATCGCATCGCAGCGGTCCGGCCGGCAAAATCCGCCATCTTGGTCGCGATCTGATCGGGCTTTAGGCCAGCCTCGCGTGCCTGTCGGGCAATCTCGCCCCGCAACCGAGTGATGTTTTCTGCCCCTTGAGCGCCACGTCCAAGATTTTGCATCACGGACTTGTCGCCAGCCAGATATTGCCCGGCCATGTCCGACAGGGTGTCGTCATCGAATAGACCATTGCTGCTCTTGTAGATGACGTTACCCTTGCGATCGACCAAGCTACCGGCAACCGCAATCGGCTTTTCCGCCGCGATATCGTGCTGCCGCTTGCTCTCCCCGAATGTCTTGGTGAACTGTTCCGCCTGTTGGGCGAGACGCTGAGCTGCCATGGAGGCGGTCTGCTTGCGCAACGCGATATTCTCTTCGTTCTTCTGCCTCTCTAGCTGTTCCTTGCGGTATTGGGCCATGGCCGCCATGCCCTGCAAGCCACCTTGGCCGATGTTGGTCAGGCCGTAAGGAGACTTGCCGGCCATGATCCCGAGGCCAGCCGCCAAGAGGCCATGACTTACCCCCTCAGTCAGCGGGCTACCGCTTCCGCGCTGCGGGGCGGCCCCAAACGGCTGCAGGTTCGGATTGGTCTCAGGCGAACCACCATAGTACCCCGCGCCCGGGGGCTGGCCCGCTCCGTCATAAGCCATGGCGTCGGGCGGCATCATGGGCTGGCCGAGCGATCCGGTAATCTCGGGCGGCAAGCCGCCCTCATCCGCCATCTGAGGCCGCATGCGTGGCATAGGAACGCCCTGGGGTGTCCCGGCGCCGGGGGGTAGGTAGTTGGCCCCCTGCGGATCAAACGTACCAGCGGTCGTGGCTGCGTCAGCCTCGCCCCACCCTTGGTTGACGTAATCGGCCGGGGAGACGAAGCCGCCGTCGTCAAACCGTCGTGGTCCACGGACAGGGCCACCGTCGTCATAGCGGCTCAATCCCCGCCGGATGGCATGGACCGAATCAATGAAGCCGCCATCGGCATACATGCCGCCAAGCTCTCCGCCACTTCCGCCCGGCTCGCCCATGTAATCGCCGCCCATGGAAGCGCCCCAATCCATTCCCGGAGGAGCCAGGCTCATCGGATTTCCGCCATTGGGACGACCCGAAAAGGCGCCCCGCATCCCCGAGAGCCCTTGCATAACCCCGCTCATTGGATTGACGGGAGCGCGTGGGGCCGAAAACTGATGACGCTGGGGCGCAGCCATTGCCGCCTGTGGCACATAGCCGGAAACATCGTTTATGAAATTGAATGGCGTTGGACCACCTTCCGCATAGCCAATCCGGCCGCCGTCTTTCGCAAACGGACGCCATCCCATACTGCCGGCGGCGCCAACACCGGCCACGCCAAGGCCGAGTAGCTGGGAAAACGGATTGGGAGCCGGCTGCGTCGTGGTTTGCGTCCCGCCAAGCCCACTAGCCGCAGGCTGCGTCACCCCCGCAAGCCAGCCGGTCTGTTGATACGGGAACGCCTGTGCCTGCTGGAACTGCTGGTATTGCGCGTTGAGCCGGGCTTGCTCGTTCTGCTGTTCAAGGCCACCGGCACCGATCTGAGCCCCGGCTCCTTGCAGTGCCAAGCCTTGCGCCGTGGTTCCGAGGTTGCCGAATGTATAGGCGCCCTGAGCGGCGCGATTTGCATTCTGCTGTTGGTTCTGCTGCTGCCCCTGCGCCGCACCTAGCGCCGACTGGTAGCCTTGGTTCTGCAATCCGGCCAATGTCTGATTGCTGGCCAAACCCTGCTGCCGAGCAAGCTCGGCTTGCGCCACGCCGGCACGATCCCCACCAAGCGCCCCACGCATCGCCGCGTTCCCGCGCAACTGCTGTTGCTGCTGCGCGTTCGTCTCGCCAATGTTCGCCATCGTCGCGTTGATGACTTGGTTCTGGTACGGGCTGTAATACTTGTTGATGTCTTCGGACGTGAGCCCGGCAACCGGAGCCGCACCCTGCGCGCCGTAGCCCGCCGCCTGATTGATGTACGGCTGCCCTATCCCGGAAGCCGCATTGATATTCGAAATCCCGGACTGCTGCGTCCCGGACAGCCCCGCTACCATCTGCCCGCCATATGGCGTGTACGGCTGAGACGCGACACCCTGAGCCCGCTGCAGAATGTCCGCATAAGCCGAGGCGGCCTGCGGATTGGGCGCGTAGGTCTGCGTCGTCTTGTTGTCGCTATTGCACAACGAGCCCAATGCGCCCTCCTATTGTTTCAAGGCGTTGAGCGGGCTATAAAAAGCGAACCCACCAAACGTGTCACCGTAAGGTGGGTCCTTGATCGCCAATCCACTGTGAATGGAAGGACGACCCACCCAATGCCTAGCAAACGCCGAAGAATTACGCAAAAGCGCCTGCGTGAGTTGATGACCTATGACCCAGAGACGGGCGACTTTTATTGGAAAAAAAACCCAAAAGGACGTAAATGCAGCGTCCATCAGTTGGCTGGTTTTAATCGGCCAGATGGCTACCGCATGATTGGCATCGCCAAAGTCCCTTTTTATGCTCATCGCCTTGCATGGTTGTACATGACTGGCAAATGGCCCAAGCAGATTGACCATCGCGACGCAGACCCGAGGAACAATCAATGGCCAAACCTTCGCAAGGCCACCTATTCCCAAAACATGTGCAATAAAGGAAATAGACAGGACAACACCTCTGGATACAAAGGTGTCTGGCTTCACAGAAAAAATAACAATTATTGGGCCACTGTCCAATTTCATAAAAAGAAGTTTTCTCGCGGACCGTTTAAGACGGCGCACGAGGCTCACCATGCCTATTGTGCGATGGCTGTTAAAATCCATGGCGAATTTGCTCGGTTCTCATGATGCTCGATACGTGTTTTTGAGCGGCTGGAATTCTGGGGGGGCTGGATAGCAAAAATAACTTCCGATGGCTGTGAGTTGTTGCTCATATAGCCGAATCTTGGCCGCGGTTCGTTTTGTCGAAAGAACGCCCACAATCATCTTGAAGCTCGGATGCGCTTCCCTGATCTTGTCCACGATGTTGCGCGCATAGGCGATCAGCGTGCGGCCATGGTTCGATCGGCGATGATTTGGGTCCACAAACATCATGCAGTCGTCCAGCGTTATTTCCTCTGAGAACCACGGCGACCCCAAGACTAGCATAATCGCGCCCTCAAGCGAACCAATCGCGCCAATCGTCCCAATGATCCCACGAGGCCCGACGTCATCCGCAGGAATCCGCTCCGGCCACAACACGCGGTCCAGATAGAATTGGACCTTGCGCTCGGACAGCGTGAACATCGCGTTTTCTTCGTGGTGCAATCGAAAGAGGCGCCACAGCTCGTCATGGTCGTCTGGAACGGCAGGACGAACGATTGAAGGCGATGTGGTCATTCGGAAAGGGCTTTCAGTTCCGCAGCCTTTCGCACCGCGATCACAACCTCTTTGCTCTTTGATCTTTTCAACGTTTTCCTGTGGCCATTGAATCTCATGTAGGCCACCCAGAGACCTTTGCGGCGATCAAAATGAACGCCGGTAACCCCGCTTGTGTTATTTGTCCGTGTAGTATTTATGCAATTCTGAGATCGCGTCACCTGACGCAAATTAGAAAACCGATTGTCACCCTTGTCTTGGTTGATGTGGTCAATCTCGGACGGCCAATCGCCAGTGATGTAGAACCACGCCAATCGATGCGCGAGATAGGCCCGCGCTCCAAACTTGATTTGGATATAGCCGTCAGGACGCTGGAAGCCGGCAATGGCACCAGCGCGGCAATGGCTCCGACCTATTCGAGCCCGGAATATCCCCGTTTCTGCATTGTACGAAAGGATGTCGCGAACATCCTCCACGGTCAGTCCGGTTAGCTTGTCGGTGGGGTGCATAAATCAACTCTTTTTTGGGCGAGGCAACCGCTTAAGGTGTTTGATCGTCTTGGAGCGAACGTGTTTCACGAGAGCATCGAGCACCGAATGCCCATGGTCCAGTGACCCGCCGCCTATCTGGGCAACGATTTCTGGACTTACGATATATTCACCATCGCTGGCCTGAATGTCCGTCGTGGCTTCGCCGCCATCTGCAAACTTCTGCCGGATGGCTTTCGACTTCACATTAATGCCAGGCATCGAAGCCCCATAGGGCGCCGATTTGAACGCATGATTGAGTGCGGCAGCACCGGCATTCGAATTACCTTGGCCAAGGCCGCTCAGCACGTCACTAGGAATCACGTAAGAGCCATTTTTCACGCCCAATGGCACCTTGTCAGCCCGCCCCCCCGTCGCCCCCGGTATATACCCGGAATGCGGGACCATGCTCTTGGCTTCGGATCGAGCAAACCATGGGGTTGAGCCGCCATCGGCCAGACGTATGTAGCCACCATTTTTCATTCCATCCTCCGATGGTGTCTTTGCTGTTGCCGCACCTAAAAAGCCGAGTCCGCCGATGCCCCCCAACAGATTTGCGCTGTTGCGTTTGGCTGGGTCAAATTCAGCATATGGGGAGCGGAGTTGCGCGGGGTCCTTGACCACTAGAACGTTTCCCGTTTTGCCGCCGGGTGTGGTATAGTTTTTCATCATCACGGCGTCATAGCCGTTGCTCCACAGGTGATCCAATGTCGCCGCGATCTCGTGATTCTTCTCCTGGCCGGTCAACGTTATTGACGCTGGTTTCTCGGCGCGATGCAGAAGCGGCATCACAGCCGGATCGCCCCCCGTTTTTTGAGCCGCCATGCCTGCAAACTCATCCGCTATCCCGCCCTCCTGCGGACGGACCTCCGAAAATACTCCCATACGTCCAGGTGCTGCCGAACTCGTGGTCGCGCCACGGGAAGGATCGAACGCGCTGAACTCCGCCGCAGTGCCGTGGCCGAGCGGCATGTCGGTATGAAATCCCATCTCCTTCGCGCGCGCCATTCGGGATGCGAAATCCAATGCTGGCGGCGGCCGAAATCTGCCCATCGGCAGCGCACTCATCGCCGTTGAAACAGCACCCCCAACACTTGGGTCCGGAACAAACGACTGGCGGGCTCCACGCAGCAGGCCAGAGATTTTCTGATAAATAGACGGATCACCTTCAACTTCTCCCCCATCGGCCCGGCGCCGTCTGACCATGCCGCCGCTTCTTTTCGCGATGATCTGTTGGTCCATTGGAATGTCCTCCGTCGTCCATGGTGGCGATGCCTTGCGCTCTGCTGGCGTCATGTTCATGCGCGTCTGGACATTACGGGATTCGACTTCGCCCGCATGGCGGCGATATGCCTGATACAGAATATCATCAACAATCTTGCGACGGTCTGCCTTTGGCATCTCCGCCCAATTCAAACCACGAGCCTCTGCGAGTTGTTTGGCGATGGAAAACTTTGGGATTTTCTCATTCAAATATAACGCATCAGTGTTGGACCCACGCGCAAATCCCTCGCGGCCCTGAATCTGATGCTGTATTTCATGCAAGACTGTAGAATCTTTCGCCCCACCACGTTCCATAATTGAACTACCGCCGGTGCGGATAATACCCGTTCCTGTATCGAAGCTGCCACGTAAGTTAGCTCCCGATTGCATTCCTAGCGGCGTGTCCTTCGTGGCCGGATAGGCCGCATAGAGGTCGTCATGCACCAGATAGTCCCTCATCGGAATTGTGCCGCGACTGTTGGCAGTCTGGTCCGCAAACGCCAAAGCCTCAGTTTTCAGACTATCTGGTAGCCGAGGATCGCCGGTAAAATACTTTGACCCCTGTTCTTTCAGATATTGATCGGCCCGCGCCAGTCGTCCCGTTGGACGCAGCGCGGCTGCATCAACAACAGCGTTATTGTCCGGTATCTCAAACCGCCATTTCTTGTCCGCCCCCTGGAACCAGCCGGTGTCGTTCAAAATCTGTTCGCGCGGACGACCAGCAGCCGCCATTTCCTCCGCACGCTTGAGCGCAGCTTGGTCCGCAGTCGCCGCAAGCCGGCCGCCGAATATTCCCAGCGCACCCTTCGACGCGAACGGCGTTGCGCCTGTCATCGCACTCGTGGCCAACGGCATGGCCTGTTCGACCTGGGCGGCGCGGAGCGGGTCGTCGCGCTCACCACTGGGGCCAGCCGTGAACGGCCCAAGGATGTTGGCGGGTTTGGCGTTCTGGTAGCTCTCCGCAAGATGCTGGCCAGTTGCTCGACCCATGGCGCCAGGCAGCCCGACCGGAGACAGATTGTAGCCCCTGCGGGCAATATCCAAAATCTGGCGATAGATGGAAGGGTCCTCGGCAACCTCGCCACCCTCAGCCTTCCTGCGGGACTTGCCGGCAACGCGCAACGCGATGGCCACCGCCTGGGATTGCTTTCGTCCGCTGCTTTTAAGCTCGCGAATGTTCTGCGAAACAACGGCCCGACTTGATCCTTTGAGCAATGGCATCGGACTAGCTCGGATTCACGACGATATACGAGAACTGCTCCGTAGCCGCAGCGGCGCTGCCATCAGCAGTTTTCACCGTGAAGCTTGCGCCTGCAACATTAGCCGACACATCGTGATAGAGCGACTTTGCTCCGCTCATGAGCGTTGCAGCGGCAGCATTCTTTGGAAACGGGAGCACAATGCTGCTGGCAGAGATCGACTTATCGGCAACAGTCGTCGATGATGCAGCCGCGAGCGTGAAGCTCCCCGTGATCCTCGGAAACGTCGAAAGTATCGCCTGCTGAATCGAATATAGCGCCTGCAACACGAGGCGTTGGCCGGTGACTAGATCGTCAATGCTCGCCATTTATCGCCTGCCCGCCGGAGCGGTTCGGTATCTCATGTTGCCGACCCTCCACCATGTGGAGAGGTCACTACTAGCATAGGTTAGCCGGATTAGGCGGCCTCGCAGCCGCATATTGATGAACTCCTTGGCGGCCGTCATCGTGAACGGGCCATAGGTGCGGATGACGCCGTTCGGATAGTCCGTGGCTTCGATCGTGATTTGAATGCTTGCTGAGCCGGCACTGCCGTTGAAATACTTCCATTTCATGTCCGGGTGGAACCAATCAACGAAAAGCAAATCTTGGCCTTCGGAGATGGCAAAAAATCCGGTCGTGAACGTCGCCATCAACGGCTGCCCGTCCGCGTCCGGCGAAACCTCATGCTGATAGATGATCCCGCTAGACGTCGTTCCGATCGGCTCACCCACCACGGATTGATCGCTCCATGCCGTTCGGTCAAGCCTGCCGAAGTCCCACGACTTTTCCTCAATGTTGTATTTGACGTAGCTGTCAACTTCTCCGCTGCCGCCCGACAGCGACGGATAATAAAACGTCACCTCATCAAACGCGCTGTTCGGAGCCGCGACGCACTTGATCTGATTGGCCGTGTCCAAATCCTGGAACACGACGTCCCAGACCGTGCATGGAATGGACGCCGGCGCAGCCCCGCCCATCACGAAAAAATTGCCCGTGCTCATCCAGTAGACGCCGCCACGCATGACGCACATCGCATGCGGGCCGATCAGACCGCAGCCGGTCATAATCTCATTGAAGCCGAAGACGAAGGGCGGTCCCTGGTAGACCATCGCCCATAGTCCCAGATCGGTCCACAGCAGGGATTGCTGCGGTGCCTGCAAGCCGCCGACGATCCTAGACCCCCTTGGGATGCGATAGCTGCCGGCCTGCGTGAGAGACGAGACGGTCCAAATTCCGAAGTTCTCTTGATCGGACCAGCGGACAATCATCGGGTCTTGCTGGACACCGGCTGCGATCGATCCCCACGCCACCAAAATCTGCGCCGGCATCGATACGAATATCCCAGCATTGAACGGCGGCGCGGTCGGCACTAGACCGGCATTGAGAAACCCACCAGCCGGCGACCATTGATAAATTCCGCCGTCCTTCGGACACGCCAGAAGGATTTCGCCCCAATTGTCCAAGGTCCAGTCTGAGGCGATGATCGCGCTACCGTTCTGCGAGGCAGGGACCACGCCAGTTCCGTAGCCACCAAGACCGTAGCCGCCGAGGCCATAGCCGACACCTACCGCCTGCGGTCCCATGTTGATTGAGTAGACGAGCTGCGCGAGCCCACTGTTCATGGACACCGTGGTCGTCGCGCTGCCCTGCGTATTGGCGCTGATCGTGAACGTGTTGGCCGTGGGCACGGTGTTGACAGGATAAGTGCCATCAACTGTGAAATTGTTGGCGCTGGTCGGAATCAGGAACGTGAACCGATCAGCGACCGCCTGCCCATGCGTCGGCAGATTGACGGTGACAATCTGGCTTCCGCTCGTGATGTTGAATGACGGAATGGTTCCGGTGCCAGTCGCCGTCGAAGTCGCCGCACTGCTGAATTGCAGCGTGTAGGAGCTGGTCCCCGTGATGCTGATGATCGGAAGCAAGCCTTGCAGCACAAGGCCGCCAATGGCAACGGGCGTATTGAACAACACCGAATCATAGATCGTGACGTTGGCGATGTTTGGATCAGTGACGTTGATGGTGGTGCTGCCGCCGATCGTCGAGAAGTTGGCCGTGAAGTTCGACGTGACTGTAAGCGGCGTAATATCTGATGCCGTCGTTCCGTTCGAGATGACGATAAGCTCGCTGCCGGTGCCGACCGTGCCGATGGCCAGATGGTTATTTGAGTTCAAGTCCTTCCAAGCGTGAATGTCGCGAGGGATGCCGGTCAGGGCGAACGGATAGAACTTGCTCCAGCCGCCAAGCTTCTCCGGCAGATGTTCCTTGAACCGAATTAGGTTACACGAAGAGATGCCGGCCTGATTTAGCGCAGGGGTTAGCTCCGCATTGACGGTCGGCACAAGTTTGAGCGAAACGATGCCCATGCCATCAGCCGCCCGCTCGAATCATGGTGATCCCGCCGATGCAGGCGGTGGCTTGTGTAATCAGGGCCGTACCAGAGCCGCCGCTTGGGACGCTGCCGCCAATCGCTCCGGACCATGTGACGGCACCGCTATCGTTGGATATCAGCGGATTGTTTGCGCCGGGGCCAAAATTGGTGGCGTTAGATTTCTGGAAACCATATCCAGGATTGCCGACCGCAGCGACCGCACCCGTAACCGAAAGACTCGCCGCTGAAAGATTGTAGTTCGGCAAGTTCCCTTGAGAGATAGATACGTTTGGCGAGCCCCCCGCCGATAATCGAGTATCCCCATCAATGCCAGAATTGGCTGTAGTAATTCGGCCGGTTCCTCCATTAAGGTTGAAGCGAGCGCGCCCGCGCAAATCCGGCAGCGTCGTCCCGCCAAGCTTCGTATTGAGATAGGGATACGTGACTGCGCTAAAGGCCGACCCATCGCATAGCAGATATGGCGGCACCGTACAGGCCGTAACCCACGCCGGAACAGCCGTCCCGCAATCATCCCAATAGCAGCCGATCGGATGCGGCAGATTGCGGTATTTCATGTTAGTGCCGTCAGCCAGCACGTCCCATGCTTCGCCGGGGGGCGTCCCGATTTGATTTCCGCCAGCCACCAGCCGCGCCGATGCCGTGAAATTGCCAGTGCATAGGTTTTCAACCGTCCACCAGCCCTGCACATTTGGAAACAGCACAAGGACATTCGCCGCCAGCACGCCGCTCAATCTGATGGTGCCGTTCGCGTATTGCGTCGAGCTAAGCGTGACATTCGAAGACGAGAGCGCAACCGCCGACACGCCACCCAACATGGTGTCGAGCGCCGCAAAATTTGGGTTGAGGTCATTGGACCCCCATACCCCTACGTCCGAGCCGGTTACGGCGACATTGAGGGAGCGGTTTGTTGTAACTGGCATTGGATCACCGTGTTGGCGTTGCTATCGGCGTGGGCGACAGAGAGCCCCAGGCTCCCGCCGAATATCGCTTGCGCTGTTCCTCTACATTCGCAGACGCGAACAGCTTGTCATACTCACTGGACCACGAGACGGCCATCCGAGGATCATCCGCTTGCGCTCCGTAGTCCCGCATATAGCCGGCCATGAAGATCATGGACGCCGCAAGAAATAGGTCAGGCAGGTACAGGGTCAGGAATGTGGTCGTCTGACTTGCGGACAGCGGAGTCGGCCGGATCGTTCCAATAGTTTCTATCGTATATGCGGCGAGCGGTGCCGGCCCCACGATGATGATCTGATCCGTGATCATCGCATACAGGGACGGAACTGCAGCGCCGGTCGTGCTCGGCCACAGCATGTCTAGGACGTCGCGCGAACATGGAACAAGCTGGTTGCGGGTGCCGTTGTCCGGCGTCGTTGTCGTTGACGGCGTGATGACGTTGAAGCCGTTGGTGACGACGAAACGTCCATTCGTGCTCGGAAGCGTGAAACTACGGGCGCCGACCGTCAGGAGGCCAGTGTCGCGAGTGACAGTGTTGAGCAAGTCGAGTTCGCGATATAAACGGCCCTCGGCGTAGTCGATCGCTGACGGCACATTGGCAAGGAAGTTCGTATCCTTTGCATCGATGACGCAAAGGTTGGATAATTCGGCAACCCACTGATTATAGGTCAAAGCCATGCGCGTCTTTCTCGATAGACTGTTCTGGCGGTTACTCGATCGGATCGCAACATTCGTTCACCATGCAGTCTCCCGCCGCCGGCGCTAATGCGTCACCCCGTCGATCTTGCCGGTCGATCGTAGAACAGTCTCCTCAAAAAACGACGCATCTTAGTTTACTCAACAAACTTTAGTTGGCATCGTAACCCTGTTAGCACGGAACTGTGGTACTCCCAGAGCCCCAGCGTTGTTCTGAATAGCACACGTCGGTGTTGGCGGAAAGTCGGCGTAGAATGTAGTTCCATCAAAGATCAGATTGTCAGGATATGTTATAACACCATTGATCATTACCGGGTTGATCGAGACCGGAGTCGCACTGCTCGCGATATTACCGCCGTACATACGATGGCTCTGCATTCCACCGAGCCAAAGTGCTTGCGAATTGCCTAGATTGTGAATCTCTGTCTGATAAAGCGACCAGTCACTAGGAACCAAATCATTCGCATTATTGATTGTGGTCCACTTCGACGAAACACCGAAGAAGTTATTCCCTGTATGAATGATCGTCATTCCACAGTCGGCCCAAATCTGCGAAGCGATGATAGATGAGCTTGCAACTTGGAGATTATATATCGCGGCTAGACCAAAACAGCCGTCGATACGGACATTGATCATCGTAAAGACGTCGGACGTCGGGGCGCCTACTCCCTGCGCTAGAAGCAGTGCCATTTTCGGCACCGTGCTGATGAGACAGATGCCGCAAATACGGAAGGACTTCAACGTTGCATGGGTAGTTCCAGTAAGGTCGAGAACGTTGACCCCAGATTGAATCGGAACGAGAGCACTGTTGAGCCCTGTACCTTGGATAGTTAGCCCAGGTCGGAATGTTCCATCAAGCTCACGAACCTTGCACGTCGCTTGCGGCAGATCGACCAGAAGCGAATTGATGGCGGCTTGGACTGAAGCCGTATCGTCAGCCGTGCCACAGACCGGCGTGACCGCCAATGCATCTCGTGGAGCCAAGGCTAAAGCCAAAAAGAGCCAAATAAACTTACGCATTCTGTCCTCCTTATTGCAACAAGGTTGTAGTATGACTAATTCGTTCGGTAGTAAGCGAACCAAATTCGATAGCGACTACGTAGTGATAGCCAGCACTAACGTATGCACCATCTGATGACGCAACGTCAGCTACGTTATTGAACTGCTCAGTCTTTGAAAATCCACCTGGGCCGGTAATCGTATCCACAGCAAAGGACACACCCCCACCAGCAACTATCGTAATGTTAGTACGGTAGACCGCCTGGATCAATGCCGGCTGACCGACAACAAACTGAGTTTGTGAAAGTCCCTGGTTGTTATTCCAAGGTCGCCATGCTGCAGTAGCGTATGCGTGGCTTGAAATATAAGAAACTGCGGCAACCCGAAGAACCTGATTATACTCGTTGTAGACATAGCGAAGCAGCATCGTATCGCTAGCTTGTCCATCGGCAGTCGCTCTGAACGTACCGACGTAAGTTGCCAGATTTGCAGCAACAGAGACTGTGTTGCCAATAGCCGAACCCCAACGGACCGTGACCGTAGCGTTGTTAACGTAGATACCATTGAGCATAGTCAATGCGTCAGCACGGGTATTGTCGCCTGTCCACGCAGCGCCAGTCCCCAGACGAATTGTACCACTATCGTTGATAATCCAGAGATCAAAGTTCTTTCCCGACTGCTGGTAGCCACTATGCGCCGAGGTGCTATCGAGAGCCAGGGTTAGCTCGGTGAACGTAAAAGCCTGCCACGCACTACCGCTGTAAATAGGAACGAGGTCTGTTCGATACGGCGTGTAGAAGATATTGGTAATAGCACTTTGATCGGACGTAGGAGACGGTGCCCCAGTGATAAGTGTAAGACGTCCACCAGGACGTGATTGACCGAGTGTAATGGTGCCGGTGGAGGTAATCGTACCACCAGCAACGCCACCACTAGTCGCAACACTCGTCACAGTCCCGCCACCTGATGGCGTCTGCCATGACCCATCCCCGCGCCAGAACGTGCTGGCAGTTGCGTTCGTCCCACTGTTGAGGTTTCCAACTGGAAGATTGCCGGTAACCGCCGCGGCCGATGCCAAGTTTACCGCACCGAATGCCAATGCAGTGCCGCCGCTGTTGACGCGAAGGACTTGGTTTGCGGTGCCGGTGATCGCCGCAGTGTTGGCCGTGGCGGTGCCGGTGACGCCAACGATCGACAGTCCCGTGACGGTCTGGAACTTGGCGAACGTCACCGCATTGGCGGCAATCGTCGCCGTGCCGCCAGCCGTATATGAGATATCCCCGATTGATGTTGCCCAAAGCGGGTCAGAGGTCGTCGTTTGCCCGATCAGCAATTGCCCAGCCGAAGGCACGGCCGATATCGTAAGCGCGCTGACACCATTCCCCAGCAGCACGCCATGCGCGGTTAGTGCGGAAGTACCAGTACCTCCGTATGGGACTCCGATAACGGAGCCTTGCCAAGTGCCGGTGACCGTGCCGACGGTGGTGATGTTCTGTTGAACGGATAGCGGCAAGGTCTGCGAGAGCGACGGAAGGGATGCCGCCGACGTGACCAGAATGGAGTTTGCGCCGGACGATGTGACACCGACTGAGCTAGTCCCGTTCCCGAATATGATTCCATTGGCGGTGAGCGTGCCCGTACCAGTTCCGCCATAGGGCACTTGAACGATGCCGCCTTGCCAAGTGCCGGAAATGACGATCCCGACCGTCGTGATATTTTGCTGTACCGCCAGCGGGAGCGTTTGCGTGAGAGCCGGGACGCTGGACCCATTGGTGGCGAGAATGCTGTTAGCCGCCGCAGCCGTGACGCCTACAGGGCTGGTCCCAGCCCCATAGACGATGCCGTTGGAGGTCAGGGTGCCGGTCCCGGTGCCCCCGTAGGTGACCTGGACGATGCTCCCCTGCCAGGTCCCGGATGAAACGGTCCCAACGGTCGTTATATTGGCCTGGACCGCCAAGGGTAGCGTTTGGGAGAGGGATGGCACACTAGCGGCAGATGTGATCAGGACCGAACTGGCGGCCGCCCCTGTGGCCTGTAGAGCCGATGTGCCGTTGCCGAAGATCAGGCCGTTGACCGTGTAGGAAGTGCCTCCGGTGCCGCCGAAGGGGACGCCAAGCGTTCCAGAGACCGCCGCGCTGGACGACAAATTGATGGCACCAAACTCTAGCGACGTCCCCGTGGCATTGATCCGAAGAACCTGATTGATCGTCCCGACGATATCCCCCGGGATGGTGGTGGCATTGCTGGAATTGCCGATGACGGAAAGCGGGATCGCTATCCCGATGCCGCCGCCGATGCCGATAATGATGGTTGAAGCCGAGCCGTTGTCGGTGATCGTGAGCGGAGCCGTGACACCGATCTGCCGAGACGCAGGAAGAATGCCACCGTCATTATTGACCGTGACAAATGAGCCAATCACGTCGCGCGACTGCGACAACATCTGCGTAAGGCCGACCTGATACGAGCTTCCCGTTCCGGTCGGCGGCTGCACCGTCTCGAATATCGAATTGCTCGGCAACGCCCCAATCCAGGGCGCCAGATCAGATATCTTTGAATATTGCGTGGTCATATGTTCGTCGGGTCAGGGTTGGCCGCACTGCTGTCAACGACACGGATCGCACCTGACTGTGTAACACGAACCGCGCCGGATTGCGTGGTCCGGTAGGTCCAGACCTCTTCGATGTACTGTTCGGGCCGCGGATTGAGCACGGGCAACGGATCGGCCGGGATGATGATCGCGCGGAGCTGCTGTTGCGGCGTGTCATAGCAATGACGGCAGACAAGAAGCTGGATGTTCTGTAGCTGGTCACCCGTCCACTGGTGCTGAAAGCGCAGATCGCCAAGATTGTAGCGAAACTGACAACGATCGCATACCGCGTGAGCGGAAGGACGCCGCGAACTAACTCTTGCCCTTCCCGTTGGATGCCAACTGCCCATGGTTCATTCTACGTGTTGAAGTACGAAGAAAGTTGCGGCGATATCGACATGGGGACATTTTCCGTATCCGCTATCGCCGCCAGCGCCCAAGCTTCATCGGCATCGCGCTTTCGCTTGTCCTCAAGCTCCGGCGCATAAATTCGGGCCAGCCGATGCGACAGGTCCGCCACCATGGCGTCGAAGAACCGGAACGGAACGGCGGGAGTTTGGCCGCTCGCCAGCGCCGCGTCCTGGTTCTGCGTGCATCGGAAATAATTAAGATTGTAGTCCGTGCTGGAGCCCGGGGTGAGCCAAAGAGTGATTGTCGGGGACAAGATGCGATCAAACCAGAACACCGATGGCGTCCCCTCCGCAGCCTTGTTCGGAAACGATGCGTATTCGGTCCTACTAACCGGGAAGATGATTCTGTCATTGACCGGCGTGCTGGCGGTGAACGACAGATACGCATCGAGGATCATCACCGTCGAGGCGGCAACGCTATAGGTCGCCGTGCTCTGCGTCAGGGTGACGGTGACAAGCTCAACGGTCCACAGATTGGGTGGCGACCGATTGGACCACGACGACGACAGCAGGTTGATTTCAGTTTGGGCGTCGACCATGTGCTCGGCCAGCAGCGACGGCCGACGCTTCCCGATTCGGGCATAAGCCGCGAGTGTCAGGCTTCCAAGGGACGGCGCGAAGGAGTAGGTGCCACTTGATACCATGAGCCTATGGCGAGTTGGTCGCCTGGATGAAGGTAAAGCCGACGTTTGCAGTCCCGGTTGCCGCGCTCACGATCCCACGGATAGCCACAATCGGGGTCGTATAGGCGCCGTCCGTGCTAGCCGTCTTGGCCGAGAACGCCGTCGCCGTGAACCACGTTGCGGTCGCGGCGTTGAATGTTCCCGAATAGATATCGTCGTAGGTGTGCTGGACCGAAAATGTCGCCGTCCCGGCCACAACCGCAGCCACGCCGACGTTGAACGGGTTCTGCCGATAGTCGAGATTGATGGCCGCGCCGTTGGCGGTGCCGGTGACCGTGTAGCGAACAGGATTCATTGGTGCCGCGTCTTGCGGCTACTTGGCCGCGCTAGAGAAAGGATTTCGTGCGCTGCCCGGCGCCATCGGCGATTTGTCGGAGCCGATCCGACCACCGCGCGCCCGTTTGTCGAGACGGGGCTTTGATTTGGCCCCCTTGATCTTGCCGATTTCCTTGACGGCGCCGCCGTGTTTCTTTTGGCTGGTCTCGGCCGCTTCTTTGACGACATTGGAACCGCCGCCAGCATAGACAGTGCCGCCGGAAGCCTTCTTGTGCCGTGCTTTCATGGCGGTCACCGTTCCTTGGAGAACATCAAATAATCGACCGTGAGCGTCTTGGCCGCGGCCGTGCCGTTGGATACCGCGATCTGCGGAGCCAGCGTCACAGTCGGAAGATTGGTCGTGACCGATTGCCCAGCCGCGCCCTCCGCCGCATAGGCGATAACCGACGACACACCATCATACGCAAACCCAACAACGACGTTGGTGTTGTCTGCCATGGTCGCCACTACGGTCGAGGTCTCGACGCTCGACTTGCAGACCACGAGATTAAGCGTGGTCGATGCCGCGCTCTTGCGAAAGAACACGCCATTGGCCGTAGTCAGCGGAGTCGTGTCCGTCGTCTGCAGCCCGACCACCAAGGCCGAACTGGTGGCATCGTCGATCTTGAACCGCGCCTTGCACCACAGCCGCTTGCCGGATTCGAATGAGAATGTCTCAGATGCCCACTGAATGGCGTTCAGGTCGTTGTTGGCGGTCGAATTGACGAGAGCCAGAAGCCCACCATCGCCGGCAGTGATCGCCTGCGTTGCGGTGGCCACAGTCTCGGTGACGGTCCATTGCGCGGCGGTGTAGTTGTCAAAGTCGTTGAACCACTCATGCGCGGCGCTCGGGTCCGGGTTGATGTACCCGCCAAGCGACGCGCTATCAACGACGTTCGTGATGCCGTTCGGGAGATTGGTCGTCGGGCCGTTAGCCATGTAATCGTTCCTTATGCGGCTCTGGCAAATTCGCCGTGAAGGCGTTTGGCTGCGCTGGCATAAGCTGCACTCGCATCATCAAGGCTATCGAAGGACCCAAGATGGTAGTGCTTATAATTGTGCACGATCTGAGCGCCGTATCTATCCCCGTTCCACTTGACCCCCTTCGGCAAGCCTGATCGTTTCCTGTAGGTCTTGCCGTTGGCCTTGTTTTCGGAGTTGGTCGCGGCCCTCAGATTTCCCCATCGATTGTTGGTTGGGTCGCCGTCGATATGATCGATCATGGCAACCGGCCATTCGTCCGTCACATAAAGCCAGACAAGCCGATGAGCCACATATCGCTTGCCGTCAATCCAAACTCGTAGATAGCCAGTCGGCTCCCAACATCCGGCAGAGGAGCCTACCTTAACCCGCGAATTTGCAGACGATTTTCTCTTCCACGACAAGGCTCCTGAGCCTGGATCGTAGTGGAGTACGGCACGAAGACGATCGGCCGTTAGTCCTCCTTGAATATCGATTGCCTTCATGGCCTAGCCTACGACGTCGCGAATGAAAAGTAACCAGAGCGCCAATCATTGAAAGAAAAACTGTAACGCTGGTAGCCCTTCACGAGCAGGTTGTCTGTCGTGAACTCGACCGACATATCGCTTTCGTAAGGGATGCGATCCATGTGGATCAGACCAGTCTGGTCCGTCAGCAGGAACCACGCGAAGGAGCTGGTCAGGTAGTTCCAGACCAGATAGCCGTCCGGGATGCCGCCCTGCGTGGACTGGATAGCATTGACGTCGTTGTTCGCCGTTCCTGGGCGCAGCTCGGTCTTGAGCAGCCGGATCGCGGTCGGCTCCAAAGCCGGCGGAACGACGAGGCGCCGCGGCTTGGCGTTCATGCGCTGGTTGGCATTGTCGCGCCAGTTGGCGTTGATCGCGACCTGAGCATTGAGCAGCGCGGTCTCGTTCAGGGTGACGGCCGGCGATGCCAGATTGGAAACCGTGGCGCCGTCAACCGGATGCGCCGTCGATGCGAGCGCGACACCATCGCCGGAAATGGCGCTCTGATAGGTCGAGGCCGAATTGAGCACGTCAGCCGCGTACAGTTCCTCCGACCGCAGGAAGGCGTTGCGCAGCCCCATCACGGACGGGCCGAACTCGGTCTTGTAGAGGTTGTCGTCGATGGTCTTGCGCGTGATGGCGAAGCCCAGCGAAATTTCGTTGTGCTCCTGATTGTAGACGAACCGTTCGCCCGAGGCATTGTCGAACGTCGTCGGCGCGCCTTCCTGCTTGAGAAGCGCAACCGGCAGATAGCGCATGGAGACCGAACGCTCCAAGGCCATGTTCGACTTGCGCGTCGTGAATACCTTGTCCCAGACGCGCGGGAGTTGCGGGTACTCGCCCGTGACGGCCCAAAGTCCTGGGAGCAAAAGATCTCGGATTGCACTGAGCGCAATAGGCATGGGTTCCTATCTCCTCGTATCCAGCTGATTGAACCCGATATTTTCTACCGCTCGGGGAAGTTTACTTGCGGGTTCGTTAACAACGTCCCGGAGAACCTTGAGTGGGTGAGCCGAGGAGATAACGTCCGCCATTGGTTTGATGCGGCCTATTTCCTGACCGAAGCCACGATTACCGAGATTGTTGCCGCTGCCGCAGCTGGCAAACCCCCAGCCGAAATCCTGGCTGCGCTTCCGAGGAAGCGCAAAACCAAGAAATGACATGGTGGCGGCAGCGATCACAGATTGCTCCCCTTAGATGCCGGTTACGCCGGCCTTGCGGTCGGACGAGTTGATGGACACGATGACCTGGTTGTAGGCGGACGTGTCATCAGTGCCGGGGGTTCCCGGGGGAGCGTATTGCGACAAGAGCCCGATTATCCTGAACGGCAGCGCAGCCGTGGTGCCGATCGTGCTCTGATCGACGGAGTAGGCCGAGAGGCCGGTGACGGTGCTGCCGACACCCGACGCCCAACCGATGTTGGCGCCGATGTCCGCGAAGGTGATCGCGGTATTGTTCGACTGCACCAGATACAGGGCTTGCGGATCGTCGGCGATGCCGGCGACACCGTTGGACCCAACCGCGCTGGTCGGCCAATACGGCGCCCCCAGGATGTTCCGGCCGACTGCCGTGTTGAGATATGAAAGATTGGTGAGAATGCCGGTGATCTGCGTCGTGGTCACCGTGGGGAGCGCGATGTAGCCCGTATTCAGGCTCAGCACCGGGTCGCCCATGTAGATGGCGGTGGCGTAGGTGGACGCGATGCTGCGGGTGGTCAGACCCTCGGTGGGCGAGCCGCCTTCTTCGCGCCCGAAGTAACGGAACCCGAATGGATTATTGCTATTCGCCATCGAACGGTCCTCTCAGGCCGACCACACCGCGAGCCTCGCTGGTGGGGTGGCAGGACCGTTCCGGCGCGGAACGGGATGGAAACGAAGGATTAGACGCTTAGGCTAGGTTTGGAGCGTTGTCAAATTGAGTGCGGCGGACTGCACCCTTGAACGGAAGAAATGACTAAGCCCATCCGAGGTCCGCAGAGTGCATTTCTTAAAGCCGATCCCGCCGCTAACCGACCGAAAGGCCCCGGTGGGCTAGGTGATTGGTGCCCCGTGCACGTCTGCTCGGTCGCGATGGACCTTGGGGGCCGCCCGATCGTCAGCGGGCATTTCAATCTTTTGGCACCGGCATCCCAGACAGGATTTCCCGGTCGATCTTCGTCACCGCCCGCGCTTGCGGATGCGACGTATCCAGCGTGACGCCATCGACTTGGCCGGCGCGAATCTTGGACTCGTGGGTGTTGATCGCAGACCGCGCCGCCTTGCGTTCCTCAGCCCGTGCCTCCAGCGTCAATTCCATCGGACGTTCCATCAGCACCAGCCCGTCCACGTTGATCTCGCCTTTGAAGCCCTTGGGCATGAACATGCCGTCGTAGCGACCGCCGAACATATCCGGCGTGACAGGCTGCCAGCCGTTGACCTCGAAGCCGATGCGGGTCTGTGTCGCCGGCTGGCCAAGGATCGTATCCGTCACCCACTGCAAGTCCACCCCGTCCGGGATGAGATGCTGCGGGATATGCAGCCGATCGGTGCCGGTGCCCTTGCGGGTGCGTTCCCGCTTCGGCCGGACCTCTTCGGCGCGTACCGGCTCAGGCCGGACTTCCGCAGTGCGAACCGGGGGGCGGCGATTGTACGGGCGCTTGGGCGGGGCTTGCGTGGTGTCGCTCATGGTGGGCCTCACATATTTATTTGGTGGCGATGGACTCTCTGGTTATCTGGGATAAATCGGATGTGCCCGTTGTTATCGCGCGGTAGTGAATGAAAGCGCGCGCTGTCGCAGGACATACGATAGTAAATCTTGGCCTGTCCGCATTCAACCCAGCGCCGCCCGCGAACATTCGTCATAAAGTCGATATGCGGGCCATTGTCGTCAGGCTCAAAGCCGAACTTGATAGAAACGTCAGTCTCTGGACGAATGCGCCAGCACACATCGCCGGTTTCCGACGCAATCATGCCATACAATGTTCGCGCTGCAAATTGCGTCAATGCCTTCTCGGCAGCGGGATAGGTAGCCGCATTCAGCAGGCTCAAGCGCGTACTTTCTATCCGCTGATCGTAATCAACCTCATTATAGACGAGGTTGGCTAAACCGTCGCAATCCAAATCAAGATCATCGATCGAAAAATCGACGCCAAAGATAAACTCTTGATGCTCGACAATCCTGCCGCTCGGCATCGTTTCAATCGCGGTGCGCGATTCGATCTGCTTGCGCGGCCAACTTGCGATCCAATCATTGAGCGTCTGCAGATCAACGACGCCAGCCGGAGACGGGATATCCGTTGCGGGTGCCCATGCCCACGACTTCAATTTGCTCCCAAGCAGGGCACAAGAAGCCGCAATGCCAGTCAGGAATGATCTGCGTTTCATGGCTACCTCCGACCGAATTTCTCTGGATCGTCCTTCTTAGCCTGCTGCAGCGCCAAGACCTGCCGGGCATAGGCCGTGTCGGAAACGCCCATGCTCTTGGCCATCGCCCGCTGCTCGGGGCTCAGTTCGATGCGGGACGGGGTATTCGATCTGCCGCTCGATAGCGACACGCCGTCACGAGAAGGGGGCGCGCTCATGATCGTTGATCCTTCGTTGTCGTCGGTTTCCTCGTTAGCCTCTTTCTCAGGCTCCGCATAACCCAATTCCTTATCCAGGAATTTGAAATATGCATCAGTGCCCCGGATTTTCTTGGCCCGTGTCGCCTTGATATAGGCCGCCTCCAACTCAATGCCACGCCCGCGATCGACCAACAAATCCTGATGCTCAAGCAGCCACGTCCTTTCCTTCGGGAGTAGATTCGGATTGTTCTGGACCGCCGTGGCGATATCCACGGGGCGCTGCTGTTGCTGGACTTGCGGCTCCGGTTCCTTGGCCAGCCGTTCGCGATGGTCGGCCAGTTCGGCCGCTGCGGCCTCCGCATTGAGAATCTTCGACGCCGCGCGCGATATCTTGCTCTGCGCCTTGGCCATCGCCATCGGGTCGGCGGCTTCGTATGCCTTGGCGTATTCGGCTTGAGCGGCTTCCTCTTCGGATTGAGCTGCGGACAGGGCATTGGCCACCGAATCAGAGACGGCCTGCTCGCGGTCGCCTTGTGCCTTGCGCAGATCACTCTGGCGCTCGCCGGCAAGCTTGAGAGCTTCATCCCGCTCGCGTTGCGCCGCGGTCAGGGCCTCCTGGCTCTTGGTCTCGGCAGCCTTGTGAAGTTCAAGCTGGTCCTTGAGTTGCTTGACGCCGGGATCGTCCGGCTCCTTGCGCTCTGGTTCCCGCTGGCCGGCATCGTCCTGGCCGACGTCATCTTCGGCACCAGTGGGCGGCGGCATCAACTCCACCAGCACCGGCTCAGTCAGCGGTACGGCGGAAATGTCTTCCTCCTTGCGGAGCGGCTTCAGCTTGGCCATGCGTCAATCCTTATTGGCGGTGAGTGACCATATCAGGTTCCGGCAATGTCATTGCAATTAGCGCATCCTCAATGATACGGCAATCCACGCCGTTGATCTGAATGCGCTTTCCTTCGCCGGGCGAGTAAATGACCCAATCGCCCACCACAGCTTCGAAGCCCGCAAAATTGGTATTGGTGGCGGCGTCATCCACAAACGCCAGCGGTCCACGCTTGAGCACATAGCCCACGGTGCCCTGCCACAAGTCCTCCTTGACCTCCTTGTCGGTCAGGATGATGCCGCCCTTGGTCTTGCGCGGCCGGATGTAGGTCCACAGCAGGACGCGACCGCCGGCAATGTTGACGTGCGATAGGTCCCCGATCTGCTTGAGCATGGCCTTCGTCGGGTCGTCCGAATCGGAGAGCTTATAGAGTTCGGCAGCCGGCATTGGTTATCCCTTTTGCAGGTCGGAGATGATTTCGTCGATGATGGTGTTCACATCGTCCAGGGCTTTGACGTAGCCCACCGAATATCTGTATTCGGAATGATCCGTGCATCGGCCCGACATGACGATATCGATGGACTTCTGCCTCTCAGCGGAGATGCGAGCGCGTAGCGCGGCGATGGTGGCAGAGTCGAAGCTCACGGCTTAGCCTTCGCCCCATACGATTTGATCTTTTCCAGCCTGCCTGCCGCTCCGCCCGCCCCATCGTCGATCGGATACGCCTTGACCCGGCCGCCGGCCGCATAGCCGGGCTTGTTGCCGTTCTGCCGGCGCATCTCTTCGGAACGGCGCTGGGCTTCGCCTAGGTAGCGTTGCTGTTTCATGGTGGTTCCTCAGTGTTTGGCGTTTCGAGGGATGAAGTTGTCGCTGATCGGATGCGTATCCCACGGCAGATCGGGATGATTCTCGCACACGGTGCCGGTGTCATCGCAGTTGAAGCACTTCACGGAGGTCCCTTCCTCTTCAGGCTGCGATTGCATCGTATTGATCGGATTGGAGCGTGCGGAAAGAGAAAACATAGGGCTGCCCGATGTACACCATTTCAATGCACTTGCCGGGCTGATAGGCAATTATCTTGCCATCGCATTCGCGCACAAACTCCGGGTCGATAGCGAATGAAAGGCTCATCGTTCCAGCTTGGTTCGTTGTGGCAAGCTCCCATTCTTTGGTGACAGGATCGCACCACGAAATGAGGCGCGGCGCGGGCCGGCGGCCCACCATATCGAAGCCAAATGCAACGATGAACCCTTGACTGTGCTGGAATAGTTTCACGGAGGTCCCTTCCTTGCCTTGTAAGCCTGCGGCTTCGCCATCGTGACGGACATGGGCACAGCGCCCAGCGGTTCACCACGCAATGCCCCAAGCCGGACGGACGGGTCAACCTTCTGGTCGCCCTGCTGGATGTCGCTGATGACGTTGGGCTGCGGTTCCGGCTTCTGGACTGCCGGGTAGGTGGCCGTGCTCTTTGAGGTCGTGTACTTCATCGCGAGCCCTTTCGACGTTGCGGCTGGGATTTAAGTTGCACCTTCTTGACCGGCAACGGCTCACCGGCCTTTCGGCACTTCTTGATGAACTCGCGCTCAGCGTAGTTTGGCTTCCCGATCGTGAGGATGAACGTCTGCTGTCTGCAGCGTCGATCAAACTTCCCCTGTCGCGTAGCCTTCACCGTGAGATTAGGCCCGAGGAATTTTGTGGCCTTGCGCATGGACGTGACCAGCAGTGCCGAAATAACCGCTTCGGCTGCGCCGCAAATCTGCATATTGGTCATGATGCTGCCTTCGATTTTGCCTTCGCCGCCCGCGTCGCCAACTCGGCTTGATGCTTCCGTTCGGATTCGGCTTCGCTAGCGTCGTGCTGGCGTTGCACTTCGGCTTGATCGGCCGCATGGCGACGTTCGGCCGCCGACGATACATGATCCGATACATGCCCCCGCATTTGCGTCAACTCGTCCCCGGCAATCTTGAGGTGCAGAGCACGCTGCGCGGTTTCCTGTTCGTTGCTGTGGATGGCCAGCGTGGAGGCCAATCTCAGGCGTTCGGTTTGAAGCCCCAGCATCGCGATCCGTTCCTTGGACGCCCGTTCCTCGGCCGAGTTGGCAAGCTGCGCTTGTTGCGTCGCTTGGTCGAGGGCAGCCTTCTGCGCTGCGGTCTGCTGGTCCACCTCAAGCTTATGCCCCTTCAAGGCAACGTCCGCCATCTTGGCCGGGTCGGGCGGCGGTCCAGGCGGCGGCCCCGGAGGCATCGGTGGCGCCAGCAAGTCCTCCGCATCCGAGATTTCATAGAACTTGGCCGATTTCAGATAAACCTTCTTGGTGTCCAGCAGTCCAGGCGCGGCCATGGCCACTTCCTTGAGCCACTGAGCCTTTGCGGCCCGGTGCAGGCTGGTCGGATTGTTCGGGTCGGCCACGGGGATCAAGTCGAAGTCCTCAAGCGCCTCAAGGAACTGATCTTTCTGCCATTTCATTGCCGGCTTGCGGTTGAACCGCCAGAACGCCTCCGGGTCTTCCTGAAACCGCTCTTTGATAAGCTGGAACTCCTTGGACTGCGCGTCATGCAGCCGTTTCATCACGGCGCCCGTGGGCTTGGTCGCCTGCTCGATCAGCGCCAGCGTGGTCCCGACCGGCGCATCCTGCCGGCCCTCGCCCACGTTGATCTGCGATGTGCCGCCGAGCCGCTGGCCCAATTCCTCGACATGCTGGATGAACGCCGTAAACGCCGGCCCCAAGTCCTTGTAGGGCAGCGGCATCACGGCATCGGACATCTTCTGCAGCCCGATATCTAGCCCGACACCTTGGCCCGGCGCGACGCGGAATTGATTGGTCAACTGCCGGCCGGCACCCTTGGCGTACAGGAACCCGGGGAAGTTCGCGAACATCCCCGAATCAATGAACTCGCGCCATGCCGCCGTGAGCGTCTTGGTCGTGTTGCCCAGGATATGCAGCAGTCCGAGCCCATAGAACCCGAAGGCCCGCACGAACACGTATTCTACGTAGTATTCCTTAGCCAGGCACTCCGGGTCGTCCTCGCGCCAGTTGCGCCGGATTTCCAGGACCTTCTGGCTGTCCTTCTCGATCGTGACGCGGTACGGCAGCGGCAGCGACTTGCCCTTGAACTTTTTGGGCGCAAACTGATCAAGCTCTAACTCGCACAGCATTTCCAGGATGACGTAATCCGCGTCCTTCGGGTCTTGGACTTGCGGCTGGACACCCGCGACGTCGGCCTTGGCCTGGTCGACGGCGTTTGGTTGGTCCGCCTGTGACGGCGTGGTCAACGGAAAGTCGCGATAGAACCCAAGGATTTGCAGCCGGCGCAACGTGCTCGGCCGCATCTTGGTCCGGTGTGTGATTCTCCCCGCGCTCCCCAGGTCCGTCAGCGCATTGGAGACGACAAAATCCTCGATGTCGATCGATTCCGCCACAGGCCGGCGCCGGATCGGGCAGTTGTAGACCTTCTTGATCCCCAGCCCGCCAAACCCGACCTTGAACAACATCTGATCCGTGTCGGGGACGTATTCCTTAGCTGTTACAGTCAGATAGTGGTTGAAGTCCTTCTCCAGCGCCGTGGCCAGATTGTCCCGGTCGGTCTTCGGCGGTTCGGCCATCATGCCCATTGGGGGCATCCCAGGCATAGGCCCAGCGCCCATAGGAGCGCCACCGGGAGGCATTGCACCGGGAGGCCCCATCATGGGGGGCGGCGCAGGCGGCGTCCCCATGGCGCCCGGTGCGGCCATTGGCGGGGGCGCTGCGGCAGGAGGCATCGGCATCCCATCCAGCGGAGGCCCGCCGTTGTGCCCGATACCGATCTGGTCCGGCGGCTGCGTCTGGTCGTCCCGTATCTTGACCGGCCCAGCCGCCGGCAGCAGTTGCCCGCGCGCATTGGCCTGGAACAATAGGCACGCATCCAGCAGCAACGGGTGGTGCGTCTTGTGCTGGCTTTCCGTGACCGATGAACTGGATGCCGTATTGGTGGCGCCCTGCTCGATCACGAGCCCTAACAGCTTGATACCTTCCGCGATCGTTACCAGTTGCTCGGCGCGGGAATCAACATCCAGATTGAAGCCGCGTATCAGGTCCGACGCGATCTTGTTTAGCTCGGTATCCTCCATATCAAGGGCGAGATTGGCGTCGAACTTGTCGGACTTCGGCTTGTCGGATGATTTCGGGTCGAGGTCGATGATCGCGCCGCCATCGTCCAGCTCAGTCTTTTTGGCCCCATCCTCAAACGATACCCGGTTCTCCTTGCCCCCAAGCAATACCTCGATCGGAGGCGGAAGCTTCTCCGGGTCCGGCTGCGGATATTGCAGGACGTTGGCGAGGGGGTTGAGGGCCATGCTATTCCAGCCAATCGCTCTGCGGCGCCTGCGACAGGTTCAACAATAATTCTTTCCTGGATATCGCATGCTGTAGCGTCGTGCTGACGAAGGGATATTTCCAGTTTAGGTCCGGCGGAACTTCGTCAAACTCCCCGTCAATGTCGGGATGATCCGGCGAACCCCATGCGTGGACGTGATACCGCTTGGTCACTGCCTCGCCTCCTGCTGCTTGCGCGGGCCAGCAAGGGTCGAAAGCGCATCTTCCGCCTGCCCAAGCCGCGTAAACGCCGCCATGCATTCGGGCGTGTTGATTTTGGCGGCGCATAGGGCCAATCGCGCCTCCCGCCACTCACGAACGGCCGCGAGCAGAGCAACGGGGTTCACTTCCGGTTCCTGATACATGCGGAGCATTTGAGCATCCAAATTGCGTTGGATGCGTGCGGAAGCTTCGATGGAATGGGCCACCAATTCGGCTTCCGACATGCGCTCCCAAAATCTATCGTTTGGGCTTTCGGTCATTGCCGGGCCTCTCTCGTGCGCGGGCCGCGTTTCTTCCCAAGGGGCCAGCCCCCGCGCTTCTTGGGCCGCGTCGCAAGATCGTAAGGGTGCGCCCCGGCCCCACTGATCCCCCACGCGGAGACTTGTAGCTTGAGCCGGTCAAGTGCCGCGTGCATGGCATCGACTTCCGCCGCAGTGGGTACATCCTTCTGTAGCACATTTGCCCACGCCGAGACACCCTGCGCCCCGGCAACCACTAGCTGGCGCCACTCATAGGGGTTGAGGGACATGGTTCGGGGCTGGGTCATTGCGCCGCGACCCAATCCGAAAGAGGTACATGACGGACGAAGTCCGGCACATGCGGGCCGTGTTCAACGTAGCCCGTGCCGAATAGCATGACGTCGGTGGCTGCCTCGAAACATTCGCGTCGGATGATCCGAATCTGGCGGTGATAGCGTTTCCATTCCTGCTTGGTCATCGCCCGCCCTCAGCCTCCCAGCCGGGATTGTTGGACCACAGATTGTTGCTCAAACCCTGATGAATGCGGTCGCGGCACCACCACCGCGTGTCCGCGCAATGGCGCGTTCGGTCATCGGGTTTACCTACATTTGATGCTGGTGCCAAGCCCGTCGATCCATAGCCCGCCCCCTCATATCTGGTGCCCGTGCCACTTGGCCATGTGCTCCTGCACCTTGCGCTCGGCTATCTCTTCGATCGCAGCAGTGAGGTCAAGCGTAGCGCGCTGGCCGTTGTGATCGCAGAAGCCGAGGAAAATGCGGCCTTCGACAACGGCAATCCCTACTTGGGAGTTCATCGGCTGCGCTATGCGCAATTCGGGTTGATGTTCGGCTACGACCTCATTGCCGACCGATGCGTGAACGATCATCATTGACCTCCCTCAATACAAATCCGGCTCTCGTGACCGATGCGTCAGCGCCTCTGTCGTCTCTCTCGCCTGTTCTTCCTTGCGGAGCAATAGGCCGGTGCGCCGCATGTATAGCAGAGCTTGGGTCATTGAGTCCGGTGTGTCCCATTTGGTCGTCTTCGGCGCCGCCGCCACGTTGTTGATGACGCGTTCCGCAAATTGCCGATTAGGCGCGTAAATCATCTCGTCTGCGAATAGCGGCTCCGTCGCGATCAGCCTGGCCACCTTATCACCCCAGACCTTGGTATCAATCAATTCCACTGAGAAGTTTCCAGCATGGCCGAATAGACGTATCAGCTCGTGGGCAACCGAATGGCCGTTATGCTTCGCCTCGACCAATAGCCGCATGACAGGAAACCGCAGCAATTCCTCAACCTTGATTTCACCCTTATTGAATAGGGCCACCGCTCGGATCAAGTCAATCTCCGCATGGCCCTCGACAGAACACAGCATGCCGACCAAAAACACGAGGTCGTGAAGCTCTAGCCTGCCCTCCCAAGCATACATCAGGATAGCCTTGGGGTTGCCGACGCTATCTCGAAAAATACCCCAGACCGTGAGCGCGGAAGCGTCGTTCTCTTCTTTTTCCGTTGATGCCGTGTCGAGGGAGGCCAGCACATATTCGCATGGCGGATAAATCTCCGCTGGCCAGTCCTGCCAATAATAAATCTTGATGATGCCGCCGCCGCGTGGCGTGGGGCTCTGCATATATTGGCCGCTCCAGAGGTACGGCGACCGCTTGAACGGGGCGAGTTCTATCTCGCCCCACTTCGCCGGCCACAACAGCTCGCCATCTTCCGTTCGCGGGTCTTCCCAATCCAGCACCGTGACGCACTTGCGGGTGGAATCGTACTCTGCCGGCAGCTTCAGATGGACCCAATCGTCGTCCTCGCTCAGGACGTAGCCGGTCAAGTCGTTCTCATGCAGGCGGTGCATGATGATGACTTCAGCCGTGGTCTTCGGGTCGGTAACGCGAGACCGGATCGTCTCGTCGTAGGTCTGGATGACGCGCCGTCGCACGTCCTCTGACTCGACCTCAGTGACCTTGTGGGGATCATCAATCACGCGGATATCGCCACCGCGTCCGAGCACCGAACCGCCGAACGATGCCGAGATGCGCGTGCCGCCCTTCGTGGTGTCGAACTTGGCCTTCGCCTCCTGGTCGCCCCGGAGCTTTACGCGATCACCCCAGCGCGCCTGATACCATGGGGACTGGATAAGCCGGCGCGTCGTCGTCGCCGTGTCCATCGACAACTGATCGCCGTAGGACAGGTACATGAACTTGGCTTGCGGGCCGAGCAACGGATAAGCGGGGTCGGGCCGGTTAGCCCATGTCCAGGCGTTCCAGGCAACGCCGCAGAGCAAGGTTTTACCGTGGCGCGGCGGCAGATTTATTGCGAGCTTGCGTATCTCGCCGCGCGAAACCGCTTCTAGGTGTTCCGCTATCGCTTCAAGATGCCAGTTGGTCGTGAACGGCGCTGGGTCAATTTCCGGCCAAGCTGCCTCAAAAAACTCAATGAGGCTTGCTTCCAGGCGCTCCGCTTCCTCCACGGTTGGAAGTCTCATCCGCGCGTAGGCTCGGAGGCGCAATTCCTGTAGTGACAAATTCTCTAAGTTCATCGGCCGTCATCTCGTCAATGCGCTTGAACTCGCCGGGGCTGCCGACTTCCTTGCGCTCCACGAACATACCAAGTTCCTTGCCCAATAGCTCAAGGCCGCGGTTGGCGACCGAACCCTCATAGCGATACTCCCCGGTGGGCTGCCCTCTCGTATCCCGCACCTCAACGGTTTGCATGGCCCTGGATACGTTCTCCACTAGCTGGCCTATCACCCATGCCTTGGTCAGCCCAACGCTCTCCACGGCCGCCGCTGTGGCTTGGGAGTGTACTTGCTCGCGTTCGGACAGCAGTTCTGAGACGCGGGCTTTGATGTGTTGCTTGCGGGCTAAAGTCGCCCCGTTATGCCTATTTGGTTTAAACCCGGCTAACACATAGGCGTCTCCGGCCGTAGTGCCCTTGGCAAGCTCTTGCGCGAAACGTTCGTGTTTGGGGTTGGGCAGGACGGGCATCATGGGCGTCCGACGCGGACTGCACCCCAGCGGGTATAAATCCACAGTCGCCAGCCGGCTTGCGGGTGCGTGGCGATAAGGCTGATCTTCATCGCTTTCCACCATGGCCAAGCGGCAGGCCCGTGAAACACTGGATTGCGCCAAGCGATCATGCTGTTGATCCGCCCCAGGGCGCATTGCACCACGAGCAGACGGCCGCCGCCGCCCATGTGTTCGGTGGATATTGGGTCAAGCGAAAGGAGGAAATGTGCGTGTGCGACGGCACTTGGTGCATTCCAGTCAGATTGCCGTTCATGGTGCAGTCTCCGTTTACGCCGCTCTATTTTCTTCGATCTTGATACCACACTCCGCCGACAGAAGAACCTGCGATGCGGCCTTGATCCGTTCATAGCGTGCATCGTCGGGGGAATCATAGCCCTGGTTTAGTTCGAACTCCCGCGCCTTAAGAGGGTCGCGCAGCGATGCGTTGCGGCCGGCGAAATGCTGGCATAGCCCGGTCACATTCTGCTTCAGTTGCAGCTTGCGGCCCGGCATGTCCATGTTTTCGGGGTCGTCGATGATCTTCTCCGCGATCTTCCAGCGGGTCGGGCGCATGAGGTCGTGGAACGTGGCCCAATAGGACACATCCCGGAGCCCGCGTGTTTTGCCGTAGCCATAGGGATAGGTCATGTTGACGTCGGCGTGAACGATGCGGCCGGTGAAATGCGCGATCTCGTCCGTCACTGTGTCGTGGAACCAATACGGATGATTCGGGGTCATGAAAAACCCCATGCGGTCCATGAATTTATGCGTAACCGCGAAGCCGGCCGGCATGCTGCTGGCGATCGGTGGAGTGCCGAAATAGACCACGGCGAAGCCATCCGTCCATAGCGCCGCCGCTTCCTCGATTCGTTCGTCCCAGCGTGGCGTGGAAATGGCCTCGTCATCGGTGAGCATGACGTAAATGTCGGCGGGGTGAAACCGGGCGCAGCGATTGTATTTCTCGCCCAGCGAATCTTCCCGATCGGCCATGCAGAGCTTGATCTTGTCGGACTGTGGAAGCTTGATGTTCTCCGCTGTCGGGTCGTCGTGGTCCAATCCGATGACGGCCGTGGTCGTGGCCAAGGTGGAATTGCCCATGGTCTGCAATAGGGTCTCGCGGAGTTGTCTTGGGTGGCCGCGGGAGGCGATGCATGCATTAATGGTCATTTTATTGACATCCAATGGGTGGGATTAACAAACTCAAAGCCATCCATCTCAGGGTCTTTTCTTCTTTTGAAATTCGCCGAAGTGCCGCAAACCCATATTTCGCCACTGAATACACTGAATCGACAGTGAGCAATGCAGGGCTCAGGGTTCTTTTCTCGGCGGTTTACAACCTTAACTGCTCTACCGTCTCTGGGGGCACTGCGTATTGTCTTCCATTGGCCACGGGAGGCGATGCAGGCGTTGATGCTCATGCTGCGGCCAATCGATCACGGAGGGCATAGCCCATCAGCGGCCGCACATTCCTTTTCGGTCACTTCAAGTCCGCTCATTGTGCTGCTGCCTTCTTTGTTGCGAGAAAATCGGCGTACACCGCCTTGAATTCATGCCGCCCGATATGTCCCACTGGAGAACTGATATTTGCCCACACCTCGCCGCCGCACCGTAGCCACCGCTGGCTGAACGACAAGTCCTCCGATAGCCGGCCAATTTCCATATTAACGATCGGATCGAATGGCCTCAATAGCCGGGTGAGTTCTTGGCCTCGGATCAATTCGGATGCCGGGTGCAAATGCAAGGGGTACGGGTCCACAATGTCCGGCATCTGCATCAGCATTTCGCCAATGACCTCCCGGGCGATCAGGAGAATGCCAGCGCCGACTCCGTCTACCTTCATAAATCCGTTGACGATGGTTTCTTGCCCCGGTGGATGATCGGAAGCCCGGCCGACGAACTCAATGGGGTATTTCTTCTTGACCGGGACGATGCCGACGAGCGGCTTATCCGCGTCCAGCATGTCAAAAATTAACTGCGGTTCGAACGACATATCCGAATCAATTTGAAGCATATGGCTGGCCGTCGTTTTATCAAACCAGATACTTGTGAAAATGTTGCGGACTTCGGTGATATCCGGGAACGAAAGCGTCCCAAACTTGATCATGATATCGGCCTTGTCGCACGCCTCCTGTAGGCGGATGGCCGACATGAGAAATTCGGAGACTACCGCGCCGCCATACGCTGGAATACACGCGAATATCTGCGGTTTCATTTAGCCCAATATCCCCAAAATCTCGCGCGCCGGTTCTTCGTCAAGGTGATCGTCGCCAGTGCCGCGCACGACTATCCGATGCGTGAATAGATGCCGGTGCATCGGCGTTGTGTGATGCCGAGCCCACGCCACGACTGAATCAACACACAGCGGAATCCCTTGCGGCAAGCTTTTATCAAGTCCGGAGATTTCGGCAAAGCTCATTTCCGAGGGATCGACTACGACGTGAATCTCTTCGTGGCTGTAGCGTTCCAGCAAGTCCAGGTCCACGGTCGTTCGGTCGAAATACAGCGGCCGATCGTTGACCACGAATGCCGGATGCAGATGAAATGCTCGCAACACGGTTCCGCTCTGGCCCTCGAAATACATAGCCCACGTTACCGGATTGCGTCCCACGCCCCAATAGCAGCCCTGAGTTACGGGGTGCAAATGGGTAAAACTCCATTCCAGAAGATCGCGCGACGTCGCCCCAATGGGACACTCGATCGGCGTGGCCAGTGTCCGCGCCGCCGTGACCACAATGGCCCGCTTGCCAGAATCAAACCGCCGCTCCGCATTCACAAAGCATTCCTTGGACACCACGATATCCGCCGTCAGGAAGGCAATGCACTCGCCATCGTCGGCAATCTCTAAAATCTCACGGTGGCAGTTGCCGAATGTCGTGTAGAGGCATTTTTCGACTGGGACCGGGAGAAACCTAACCGAACCCTTGAACGGGGCACCGATGAAAGCCGCAGGATTGTCCGTGTGGATGACGAAACGAACGGGGCCGGCAATGTCCTTCAATGCCGCATTGAGCGCCGGGAGCGTGGCGACCTTGAAGGTCTCAATGTATTGGTCGCCCCACACAGGGCACGACAATAACCAGTTCACGAGCACATGCTCCAAATCTTCGGCCAGCCAACGGCCAGAATCTGCTCCGGCGGTCCGTCGGCCAGCATAATCGCGACGTGATTTTCGCCGGTCACTGTGATGTGGCGCGCTTCCAGAATGTCGGTGAACTGCCGTGCCGTAATGGCGGGCGTCATGATCGCGTCCATGCTTCCAAGCGGATTGTGTTCGAAGTAGCCGAGCCGGTGCGCAATCTTGTTACTGAGGTAAGCCTTGAAATACGATTTCACCATGCGCTTGTAGATGCCGGCAAGTTCATGGTCCATCGTGACCAAGGAAAATGCGGCGTCAACCGATGCGAGGCTTTCACGAAATGCCCCGAGTTGCGTTCCCCGAAACGACATGCAATCCCGCTCGACGCGATTGAGGAGCATGGGCTCGTCAATGAAAAAGGCATCGCCGTGCTGCGCCGCGCCGCAGACCATGGCCGGACCAGCCTGGCCAGCAAAACCTTCCCCGAAATACTTCGCGAGCGGAACTTTGGTCAGGTCGAACATCATCGCGCCGCAGACGATATTCCGGTTCGGCGGGTCCTCCGCGAACAGCCTCAGAAAATCACGGCCTTTGATAAACCCGGCCGGATAGACGCCCTTGGCGAACAGCGTGTCCGGCGCGATCAGGACATTCTCGATATAGGACGCATTGGCCGCAAAATGCTCGATCGGGTGCGGGTACTTCTGCGCCACGCCGCCGATCACGAATGCCAGCGACGGATGATCCCGGAATGCCGCCATCTGCTGGGAAAGCAGGGTCGGGCTAGATAGTTCGTCGTCGTCGTTGAAGTGCAGGCATTTGGACGCCCGGCAGTGCTGGTCGAGGAATTTGCGGACGATCGGGGTGTCGCCGCTGATTTGGCCCGTGTTCTCAGGGGCGCGGATGTAGGTCAGGCGGGGTTCTCGTTGGGCGAGGTCGGTGAGATAATCCTGTGTGGAATCTGAACTAAAATCGTCCATCACCACGAAATCATAGTCCGTGAAATCTTGGGCTAGCAGGGATTCAACGGCCCCCTTGAGCAACGGCGCGCGGTTGTAAGTCGTGATGAGGATGGAGACGGCGTTCATTAACGCGGCTCGGCTTCATCTACCGGCTTGTCAGTGGTCGCTTCACCGCCGTCGCCCTTTTTGTCGTCATCTTCGATGCCGAAGGCGATGGCATCGACGACCACCTTTGCTATGCGCGATGAAGAGCCAAGAAGGTGAATCTCGATCTGGATTGCGGTCTCAAAAACCATGTCCAGATGGAGCGGGATCATGTTGCGCCCTTCCAGCTTGTACTGCTGGTAAAGCGTGCCGTCTTGGATCGTGGCGATGTCGTGGTACTTCATCGCCATGCTCAGAGCGATTGCCGCTATGCCGTGAGCCGGGGCGACGGGAGTATCAGGGAGCGCGTCCCCTATTTCCTTGAATGGGGCGGCAACGTCGTTGATCTCTTCGGAAATGGTCATTTGGCCTCATCCTCTCATAGTTGGTCGGCGACAAATTGCTTCAACATCGGGATTATTTCCTGTGGCCTATAGCCGAGAGCCTTGGCCCGTTCGCTCAAAACCGTGAACGACTGCCCGAGATATTTTGAAACCCGAATCGGGGACTTGCCGCCCGTCGCATCCACGATGGTCTGGACCGCCTGTCCCACTGTCGTCATTCCATCGGCGCCGGCCGTGACAATAGGATGCCCGCTCCAATTGGGATTGGATATTACATCGGATACGAATTGGCAAATATCCCCGACGTAGACCGCATTATTGAATTGCGCCTGTGGATTGTTGATTGCGATTTCATTGCCGCGCTTGGCGCTTTCCAATACGCGGGACAGCCAATTGCGCGACGATCCGCGACCAATTATTCCGCAACAGCGAATTGAAATGGACCGGATTGGTGATTCGCCGACGATCAATTCCCCGAGCCGCTTGGTCATGCCGTAGGGGTCTGGATTGAGGATTGGCGTGTTCTCATCCACGACCTGGCCCGTAATCTGGCCACAGACCGATATGCTGGACAGGTAGACGAAGGTTTTTGCGTCCGCCTTTTTCGCGTAATCGACCATGCGGCCGGTGGCTACCGCATTGTTGAGCACCATTTCGTAGGTCGGGGTGCCGGGGTGGACGCTGGCGGCATGGACCACGGCGTCAACGTGGTGTGGCGTTAACTGCCCCATCAAATCCCCAGGGACGGCCGCGGGCGCGTGTCCGTTCCGGGCTAGTACATCCATCAGGTGAGAACCGACGAAGCCAGCGGCACCCGTAATGGCAATGGAGGGCATGCTAGTGGACCGCGGGGGCGCACATGCCCAAAACGCCGGATGCCACCAACAGCGTCAGCAGGACCGCAATCACGGTGCCGATTCCCGCCGTTCCGCGCGTGGGTGGCAGGGGACCCGAATCGTCTTCTGGCCAGTATTCCGGTTCCATTAGGACCAGTCCCTTTGCGCGCATCCATCTGGCGCCCCGTAGGCGTAGCCGACCACAACGGCAAAGACGGTAATGGCCGCAGCATATAGGATGGGCCATAGGATTTCGGAACAGTCCGTCATATCAGGGCCATTTGCGCGGGTGGCGTGGTCGGGCTTGGTGCCGCAGGCTCCAAAGGTTGCAGGGCCGGAAACTGACGAATCATCAAATCCTGCGGGATATGGCGCTTGCCGGTCATCTGCTTGGTGAAATAGGCGACGCCGGCCGGCAGGCATTGATCGCGAAGCGCACGCCTTTGACTTCTGTGGTGGTGCCCGCATAGAGCGGGTGATTCAGCAGTCGCGTTCCCGCCAGCCCTTGGGCATAGCAGTTGATGCAGCCGGGGCTGCGGATGCTGCATCCTCCAATTGGGTTGTGCGTCGCATCCGTCCATTCGATGTCTGTCGGATACCCCACGGCTAACCCCGCTGCTGGATTTCGCGGGCGCGCTGTAATGCGGCGCCGAATGTGTGCGGCTCAAAGGCGCCGATTTCGATATACGTATCATAGCTATTGCGGCCGAGCATGTTCCGAAGCGTGGCCCCATAATGATGGCCAAATACGAAAAGCCGATATTGGGCCATAACGCAGGCACATCGATCCGCCCAACGATATTTGCGATCGGGTGGCTGTAGCTCTAGCCATGCGATGAAGCCTTCAAGGGATTGAGGCTTGACCTTCGGATATCTCCATTTCTGATCAAATAGCATCGGCTGGCTCCTGTGATTTTTGCAAAGAAGGGCAATTGAAGCCGTGGACAATGCACCATGCGCGGCCAGTAGCCATCGCGCGCAAGCTACCGTCTTCGGCGCGGGCTTCAAAAAGGCACGCCTTCGGCCATTGCTCTAAGGTGGAAATCCCGCAGATGCCCACCCGGTGGGAATGGCCGATCGCCGAGCGCGGACCTCTTGCCGGAATAGCAATAATATTGCGCGGATTATCTCTTGTATGATACGGTTAAATCCTGTACTCTATATCCATCAGCAACGGGGCAGCGCCCCACTTACTCGGGAGACGATCCGATGACCGAATCCAGCGAAATCAAGCGCCGCAGCCGGGGCAAGACAGACCGCGGTTTCCTCGTTGGCCAGATCGTCAACACGCCAACCAAGGGCTATTGGATCGTCGTCGGAAATTGCCGCAGGCAATACCTAACGACATCCAATTTTGTGTCCGAGGATGGCTGGTATTGCACCGCATCGGCGCGGCCGGCGACCGACGAAGAGTGTGCGCCTCAGCGCGCCATAGCCCAGCAGGACGAACAGCGTCGGCAGGACGATCGCGCCCGCAAGGATGAGTTGTTCCGTGCCACCGGATTCCAGGATTGAGAGGGAGAGACCAAATGACCGATCTCGATACGCTGACCGCTGAGGCGAGGGAATTGCAGGAGCAGATTGCGGCCTGCCGCAGGCCGGGCCGCAGGCTCGGTATCAAGGCATCAAGCTTTCGCGGCTACGGCGTCCCGATGGGACTGCCAGACATCGGCAGCAAAATGACGCGCGAGGATTACGTGGGCAAGATGCACGAGGTGCGCGTGATCGATCACGACGGCGTGCACTGGTCGGACAGTACATGCGGCCAGGAAGGTCGATGGATCGGCGTCGAGATACCGGCCGAGTATGTCACGCGAGCCGAGGCGAGCATGCGCATGCGGCTCACGGAGATCGAGGTCGACCTGCTCCAAGCCGCCAGCGAGAGTTAATCGTCGATGACCGGCGATGACATCCGCACGGCCCGCACCAAGCTCGGCAAGATGTGGGGGCTCAATCGACCCCTACATGCGGCCGAGCTTGGCCGGCTGCTCAAGCTGCAGGGCCGCGATCCTGGAGCAACCGTGCTCGACTGGGAGGCTGGGCGGCCTGTCACCGGCCCAGTCTCCATGGCGATCGAGGCGTGGCTGGCCGGGCACAAGCCATCGACGATGCAGACTGCGTTGCCAGCGGCGCCCCCGTAGGAACGCCGCTTTTTCGTGTCAGCCGTAGAACGGCAGCCCCATCAGGTCCCCGCGACGGCCTCCCGGCATGAACCCAAGGCCGCCGCCGAATAATGCCCGTTCGGCAATGACCAGCAGCGCAATCAAGGCTATGGCGCCGATGACGTATTTGACCGGCACCACGAACGGAGCCGGCGCGATGAAGTCGATGACGTAGTAAATGATGAACAGCACCACGAGAATAACCAGAAGCCCGATCGCAAACTCAATCAGCCCTTGCGGCGATACTCCGCCGACACCCCCGCCTCCGAACAACACGGCCTTGATGGCAACCAGAAAGGCCAGCAGCGCCACACCCCCGATCGCCCACTTGGCAATCTTCTTGAACCGTTCATCCGGCGCCATGTAGTCGATCGCGAAGAAAAACAGGCCAACGATGAGGCACAGCCCCACGATAGCGATGAGGAAATCCATGAGTCCGCCTGCCACTTTGGCCTCCTTCGGTAAGAGTTCCACAGGACAATACACGGAAACCGAATAAGTTGCCGGTCAAAAGAAGACGGCCGCGCCAGGGGACTGACGCGACCGTTGGGCAGAAGGCGAAGAGAGGCCAACCTATGCCGTTTTCTTAAGCTCCGCAATCGTAGTTCCGGCGCGAATGAACTCGGCTAGAGCCGGATATCGGAAAAATTCCGCCAGATTTGCACACCGCTCCCGTTCCTCCGCAACAGCATCAGCCCGACGAAATCCCTCCGGCAACCGCAATATCTCAATGTCCCGCGCCCGATTCGCCATCCGCCGGATAAAGCCCCGGGCCTCTAGCGACGTCAGCAGCCGATGAATGCTGCCCTTCGATCCAACCGATACGGCAACAGCCATTTCAGCGAACGACGGCGTAATGCCATCGTGCGCCTGACGGTCGGCAATGAACTTCAGGAGTTCGGCTTGCTTGCGTGTCATGGCTGCTGGTCGGCGGTCTTGAGCGCGGGAGGTGTCACGGGCTCGAAATCAAGCATCGAGGACACCTTGCGGCAGACCGTCACGATCGTATCGTTCTGGTCGCCGTGGTTGACCATCAGGACCTCCACGATGTCCATGCCGTTCTTGGCGCCCAGGCCGAGTGAGTTCCAGCCGCAGACGATTGCGATGCCGCCCAGCTTGAGCACGCGAGCTGCCTCCCGCTTGCGGTCGCTGTAGAACCGCCTGGTCGTGTCGCAAGGGCCGAAGCCCTGGTAGGCTTCCTTGACCTGCCTGGGAGAGAACGGCGGATCGAATAGCACCCCATCGACACTTTCCGCCGGCAGCGATTTCAGGAAGTCCAGGGCGTCCATGTTGTGGGTGCCGGCGAACTTCGGGTTTATGTCGTTCGTGAACTCGCAGAGCGGCTTGAAGACACTGTTTCGGCAGAACGGATCAATCCACGTCCCGGAATCGACATACCGCTCGACCAGCCTGCGGATGGGCTCGACCGTGAACGTCTCGGCGGACGGCATTGCCCATGTCCGACTGAGCTTCATCCGTGATCCCCCGGTGAGTCCGCAGAAGTGAGCGCGGGCGCGCGGTAGCTATCGGCGAGCAGGATGGCTCGCGCGATCTCCTTCTCGTTGCCGCGGCCGCTATCGATCGCAAGAGCAATATCGGCACATCGCTTGCGTTCGCGCTTGACGGCCTTGGCAATCTCGTTGTGCCAGAACCTTGTTTCGTTGCTCCTGAGGTCGGCGGGGCTGCTCATCCGTGACCTCCCGATGGCTCACCTTTGGAGAGCTGGTGCGCGAACACAAGTTCTTGCGAGACGTTCACTCCGAGCTTGCCGAGTTCGGCGTCCTTCTCGGCAATCATGTCGTCGTCGTAGCCCCAGGACTTCGCGATCCGCTTGAACTTCTCGTAGCCGGCGTGGCGCGGATCGCCCGGCTGGCCGGGATGCCATCGAGCGGATGCCATGCGGTCTTGCCGCTGCCCTTGCGGATGCAGACGACCTTGCCGAATTCCGTTTCGAGCACCGCAACCTTTTCGAGGTAGTTGGTCTCAGCTTCCACAGCTCCTCGCTGGCGAAATGGTGGGTCCAGATTGGATGACCCATCAGAAATTCGGCGGCCTCGTGGATGGCCGAGAAGTCGCAAAGCAGCACGCCGCTGGATAGCGACGCGATGACGGCGGTCGGGAAGTCTCGGTGCCGCTTTCGGTCTTCGGCTTTTCGTCGTTCCTTGAAGGGTTTTTCATCAGTCATTTTTGTCCCCTGTTGCTCCAATTGACTTGTTGAGTACTGCCGCCGCTATCTCGGTTCCGCCAACGGCTGCGATCAGTCCTTGGGGCGATATCCCGCCGATACCGCCACCGCCGAATAGAACTCCCTTGATGGATGCCGGCGCGAATATCATGCGCTATTATCGAGCCGAACCCATTATGGGCCTCCGCTATCTTCGCGCACCGCTCCCGTTCCTCCGCAACAGCATCAGCCCGACGAAATCCCTCCGGCAGCCGTAATATCTCAATGTCACGAGCCCGATTCGGCATCACGCTTCCCCTTTGGTCACCGGAGATGCGGTCAACCCGAGGTCGAGCTTGTCCTGATTGCGCTTGGCGAAGTGCTCTGGCGATTTCATCAACACGCGCCGCAGCTCGATCTGAAAGAAGGCGTCCGGGTCATGCCCGTGCGCGGCGGCAAGGACCGTCGCTGTCATCATCACGCCGCCCAGCTCTTGCTCTGGGTCGCCAGACGGGCGCCCATAGACGACCTCGACAAGCTCCTGCATCTTGTCCTTGTGGATGCCGTAGGCTTGCGCCAGCTCGACCGCCTCTTCGGCAAGGCGCAGGGCGCGGATTGAAAAGTTATAGACATGCTCGCGGCCGAAGCTGCGGGTTGCCCAATCCAGGGCGAGTTGTGTGGTCGGCCTCATCGGCATCGTGACCTCCAATTGGCTGATCAATCATCAGCGCGAGAAAATAGATCGCGCTTAATTCCAGTCAGCGCGGTTCCGCCAAAGGCTGCGTCAGAAATCCTGGGATTTTAGCCTCTGCCAGCTCAGTCGGTGCCGCGCCATTGGGACGCCCGACATGCTGCCGCGCCTTCGCAGCCTCTCCGCATAGCGCCACGACGTTGTTGAATATCTGATTCAGCTCGGCATTGAGCCGCATGTAGTAGTCGGCCTTGGCGGACACGTCGATCAGCGCAGTGCGCAGGCCCACGTTCTGATCGTCCAGCACCGCTTGGCGCGTCTCGTACTGGTCGATGAGCGCGCGCATGCGGTCGTATTCGGCCTGCTGTTCGTGCTGTTGTCGCACCCAATCTTGTACGGCAGCAGGGACGACGGCGGGATCGTGGGTGGCGGCGGTGGTGATGTCGTTCATTGGGTTTCCTTCGGGCTTCTGATCTTGCGCCAAGCCGCAGTCCACTTGCGGCGGAATGTCTTGCGCTCTTGTAGACGAGCGGTGATTTCGCCTTCGTCATTGACCTCAATCGCGGCCATGATCTGGTTGTAGATGCAATTTCGGATGGACAGCTTGAACGTCGATGACGTGGCCTCGATCGCCTTCGGGTACATGACTTCAATGTAGGCGACAGTTTCCTTGCCGATATCCATGGCGATGGCTTGGATAAGTTCTTTGCTCCATGGGTCTTCGGGCTTTTTCTCGATTGGCGCGGGAGCCGAAGCGTCCCGGATTGCTATGGCTTTGATCATTTATTTTCCGGCGCCAGCCGCCCCTTGATGAACTCCTGTACGTCGGCCAAACGCACCGGGAGATTGGGAACGACCATATTCCCGCGCAGCATGGCCTCTGGAATGGAATTGGCGCAGATCGCCATGGCGGCCGAACGGGAATAGCCGCCCGCGTCCGTCAGCTTGTCGGACCACGCCCATTCCGAGCCGGGCATCATCCAGCCCTTTTTCTCATTGCTCCAGATGAGATAGGTGGTGTCCCGCTCACGCAGCAATGCCCGCGCCAGCACCGCCATATCATCGTCGGGGTCGCCGCTGGGACGGTCGAGTACCCTGTTCGCCAGCTTGAGGGCTTCGTCGCGCTCGGTCATGATGTTCCCTTGCTTTGGGCAAACTGATCCAGCACTTGCTTGTTGCCGTGCTCAAGATTTAGAGCGACGATTTCCATTGCCATCGCGGGCGAGATTGCGCGCTGATCTTGCATAGCTACCAGCTTGCCAAGCATGTTTGATGCCACTGCCAGGAGTTCTAGCGACGTCAGTTTGCTCGCGTGCCGGTTCACAAGTTGGCATAAGTCCTGGTAGGCGACTTCGTGTTCCGGCTTCGCCAGATGCAGGCTCATGTTCCGACCTCAGAATAGATTGGTTTCGTCATTGTGCTGTCGATTGTGCGTGCGGCGCGGTTCCTCTGCCATCAGATAAATCCTTTTTCTTGAGCAAGCCAGATCGGCATAGAAAATGTCCCGTCGCCATTGTCCTCACATTGACTTTTCGGGACCCATTCAGTTTTCGCGCCGTCGAACAGCCGCCACGCCTTGTCGGTCTCGCCTTTGATTTCGGCCGCTAGGTCGAATAGCTCCGACTTGCCCATTTTAACTCCCTTTCCCCCTCATTGGGCCGGTCTCCGCGAAAACCACTCGGTTTCGGCGGGGCCAACGATGGAAAAGGAATGCTGGCAGAGGCGCTCCATGAGCCGCTTCGCCAGCGCGGTCGCGGTGTCCCGCAATGCAGATTCGGCGGCTGGGAAGCGAGGATAGTTGATGATGCCGACCTTGAACCCCGCTTCCTCGCCGCCCGTGTAGATGAAATCGACCGGCTCGACATGAACGCACAAGCCAACCTCAAAGCAGTATTCCCGGCAGACTTGCTTGGCTTGCGCCAGGTCGCCCGCCATGTAGATGTCAAACCGGATCGTCGGGTTTCTTTCGGGCACCATCTAAACGGCCTCCAAATCCATGCTGGCGATGTGGCAGAGGAAATCGCAGGCGGGGACAATGGGGTTTGTCGTGGGCCAATCGTCTGCGATGGCGTCCAAGTCCCATTTTAATCATCCTCGCCGTTTTCAGGCTTTCGCGCCGGCAGCCGCCCCAACTGCCGCGCCAGCGACGGCGATATCAGCATGTCATCCCGCCCCGCAGTGACCGGGGGAACGCCAAGGGCGCGATATTCCGCCAGGATCATCTCCCGGCTGGTCGGGCCTGCCCATCGCTGGGCGTGGTCCTCACGGCCAATGCGGGCCTCGTCGTCCTGTTTGACCCGGCGGCTGGCCACGAACTCGGCAACCATCTCCCCGACCCGCTCCCGCGTCTCTTCGGAAATCGGCGCCAGAATGGTCCGAATCGCCAGCACCCGCTTTGCCTTGTTCAAGACCACGGCCGGTTCCACAAGATGGGCCTCGCCCGCCTTGTATAGCCGGGGCGATGACGGCGGATAGTCCGGCTCCAAGCCTTCGATCCGGCCGTAAATTACATCGTCAATCGCGCCCTTGATCGCGAACAGCGGCAGCCGACCAAGATCGTCCAGATAGGCCGACGACATGACGCTGATGTCCCGCTTTCCCAAGCTCGGATAGCGCGTGAACAATTGCCCGATAAGCTGCAAGGCGTCATCTTCCTGCGTGGTCGACATGGACGTCGGCCGCAGCTTCGCGGTCAGCTTTGATAGCCGCCGTTCCATCGCTCCTTGCTCTGCCGGTGTCGGAAGCCTTGGCAGTGCATCGTGGCCGCGCTCGGTGTTGATCACCGCAACGAAGGAATCGACAAGCTCGGCGCCATCGTCTTCGATGATGCCTGGGAGGGCGCCGGACTTGGTGAGATCGTTGGCCACCTAGTCGTGCTCCCGTGAAATCCATTCCTCCATGCGGTCGATGGCGCCGCGAAGGTCGGCTAACTCGCGTTTCAGCCACACAAGGTTGCTCTCCTGATCGGCGCGCGGCAGATCGGGGTTAACGCTCGCCTCGCCCCAGCGGAGCGTCTTGCCGGCAGCGTGCAGCACCTCGCCGCATTCCTCGATCAGATAGCCGTAGAACTGCTCTCGGGTCTTCGGCTCGTATTGCGGCTTCATCTCGGCGTCCTCCGAAAGTCTCCCCGCGCGATCATGTCGGCCGTGATGGCGGGAGGCTTTCCATTCGTTGCGGCGGGTTGATCGTCCCAGCGACCGCCGTTGAGCCATGTCGCCGGGTTGCACCATGGGCGATCGTCGGTCTTGTTCACGTAGCTTTGCAGCGCGCCCCAGAACTTGTCCCATGGCACCCGTTTTTTCTGTGCCCTTGCGAAAGCTCTCTGCGCATCAAGCTTCGCAACCTTGTGGGGATAGGCCGACCAGAACCGCCCCCAGGCATCCGATGGCCAGTCGTCCCCCAAATGGGCCACGCCGCCGTTGAGTTCTAAGGTCGGCGCTTTGGTGCTCATGCGGCTTCCAAAAGCTCAATGAGCTTGTCGGATTGCCGACGATAGGAGGCAATCCGACCGTCGGCGGCGTCGTCGTCGGCGTCGTCGGCGTCGGCGTAGGCGGCGTAGGCGTAGGCGTAGGTGGCGGCGGCGGCGGCGTAGGC
>VFSW01000345.1_pt1 | contig 66446 bp, 67 predicted proteins | sample 5358111 | NCBI WGS metagenome assembly VFSW01 (sample SAMN11554181, study PRJNA540505) | mine drainage metagenome | isolation source: sediment from site ElyBrook_90M | place: USA: Ely Copper Mine, Vershire, VT | collected 2017
TGACCTGATGGACAATTTCATCAAATCCCTGCACAGGTTTATCGAGATTTTATGCCTTGAAAAAAAGGTAAAATAATTCAGTGAGCTCCAGCTTTGACAGATGAATTGGTTGCGGAAACTTTGATTCCTGAATTTGATCTGGATCAAATTAAAACTTAACCATTTTAGTAAAATGGCATTGCCAGAACAAAGGAGGGAGCAAAAAAAGTAGGGGGATAGGGGAAGGGTAAAACTCAATTAATGGTGTTTTACCCCTTTTCTTTTTTTCAACCTTTGGACTTCACCCGCAATTATGGACATTTCTTCGTCATATACAGGCAGAAGTTCTTTACTTTTTAATTGCAGCCTGAACTTCTGGTTTAAAGACGTAAAGCGGCACATCAAACTTGGTCACGTGACGTGCGGCTTATGGCACCTACAACTGTCCTTCGCCTTGCATTGCTGCACGCCGCAAAGCGGCTCTTCAACTCCCTAAAATATGATACGCCACACCGTAAACGGCGCGTGTGCGTAATCGCGGATACAACTTGGTGCATAGTCCGAGCTAAACTTATTAAAAATTCGTTCATGATTGTTCCCTTACCGCCTTGATGCAGATTTTGGCAGCGCAGCAGTAAGATACGCAATTTGCTTTTGCGCCGACCTCAAAGAGACATCATCGCTGGCAGACTGAACATGCTGACCGAAGGAATAGCCAACAAAAAGACTGACGCCCAAGACGATTGCCGCAACAACGGCTACTGACCAGCTGACAATTTCACGTGCGGCTTCTTTGATGATGTTCATCATCTCCGATGCAGAAACAAGCCATTTTTCCCCATCCAGAGCCGCCGCAATTGCAGCCTCAATGGTATTTTTATCAAGCGGCTGATACTGAGCCGGTACGTTATGGCGCATGGATACAGACAACGCAAGAGATTCAATCATTTTTTTTATCTCATCAAGCATAGCAGTGTGAGCGCCGCCGATGCTGTTTTCAATACCAGTAATGAGTGATTTTAAGTCATGGTGAATTTCAGCAGCCAGTGCCTGGTGTGATAACTCCAGCCATTCTTTGCGCGGTGTCACCTCCCAAACCCATCCAATTTGTCCCCAAAACGGGTCATTTTCATTCAAATCTAGGGCAACTGCAAAGGTGTCCAATTCAGCAACTTCGGCACTGGTCAACTGACGATGATTTGTCAGCCGACCGATAATTTGTTCGCGAATAGATTTCATCAATTATTCCCCCATTTTTTCAACGCAGGCCATGTCAGCCGTCGCGACATTGCGGAATGCTTTAACGGCGATCAAGTCACCCAAGCCAAGCTTCTCACCACGAAAACCAATCCTGGTCGATTCGGCAACGTGGAACGGTGTGCGGCCAAGGCGGCGGGCTGTAGCAGCGCCCAGAACTGGAATGGTTGTCTCGATCCAATCACCCGATCCGATAATCTCTTTCTGAATATCAGACCCGTTCCAGTGAATGAACTTGTCGCGATTGCCGAACTTTTGATTGAGCACAACAATGCCATGCTCAAAACGGCGTGGCATTATTTCATAACGTTTTTCAAGCTGCGTCACGCTATCCTCAGTATCGCCGACTACCCAAACCGGAATTGCATTCAGCATCTCCATCGCTTGACCGACAACCTCACTGCCTGTTGTAAAAGCGCGCTGGATCGTGGCTGGCAGGCTGATAATAATGCGCACCTCCTCGGTCTCAGCCATTTCAAGATATGGCTCGACGGTGCTCATCATTTCCATCCAGTTATCTGGGTCGTCCAGATTAACCAGGCCGATTGAAAATATGCTGTCATCCTGAACATATCCGCCGTTACCGCAAAAATCGGGATTTGTATGGTCTGCATCAAAACAGATGACTTTTGCATCTGGCAAGCCGTTTTCTTTCTTGATGAAGGTATCAGCGATAATGCGTGACACCATCGTTTTGCCGATACCGCCTTTGTCGCCATCAACCATATACGTCTTTAACATTGTGATTCTCCTTTATGTTTAAAGTTATTTTTTCCATTCCAACTTGCCGCTTGCGATTGATACCGCCTCAATCCTTGCCCGGCGTTCTTTGTCAGCCAGCATTTCTTCTGGCGTCATCCATTTATCTTCCTCACCTAAGAACCCCTTGCCGACGATAATTTGTTTGCGAAGATGATCCCATTTGCCTGGAGAGGAAGGTTCTTTTGGTAATTGTGGTTCAGCGGAAATTTCGGCAGGCGCAGGTGGCATGACAGGATCAGCAACCTTAGCAGAGGCAGACTTAACAGCCTTTGCAACCAGCGCAGTTGGCACAACCGTGACCGGGGCAGTGGCGGGAACCTGACTTTGCTCTCGCTTCAAAAAAACCTCTTTTGACACTTCGCTTTTGATCTTCGCGGATTTTGCCGAAACATCAAGATCGTCAGGAATATCCTCTTCGTCGTCATCAATAGCCTTTGGCACGTATCCGATTTTTTTGAGCTTCTTGCAGATCGTAATGGTCGCCACTTCTCTTTTAACTCTCGCGCCAATCATTAAATGAGTAACAATTTCAGATCGAGGTATTCCGGCGTTCAAGCACTCTAAAAATTGCGGCATCAACATATCCGCAAAAGAGTAAGCCCGTTCGTATTCGCTCGAAGACTCGCCCTTATAAATTGAGAGCGAAATACGAAGGCTTTTTGATAGGACTGATAGCTTCACTTTTACTTGCCAGCCTTGATTTTCGCCTTCAGTCTAGCCACAGCTCTTTTGGCGATTTTTATATCAACTCTGGCGGAAACGGAAAGAATTAACGCCACGTTATTTGACTCAAGCACAGCAAGTGCATCGACAAGTTTTTCGCCAAGAATTTTGACGTAAAGGCTCGCAAGTCGAGACTCATTGATTTCATCGCCTTTACCTCTCGCAACTTCAATCCCGATTAAATCGTTTACTGCCTTAAACCTTGCTATACCGCTTTGAGCAATCATTTTCAACTCCTTAGCTATCCAGATATACCTATTGTGTAAGGGCGGAAAAATCAGCATCAAGTCAGGAAGTCAGCAGGTTTAATACAGGGTTTAATCATGAAATCGTCAGGAAATCGTCAGGATTTAAAACGTACTAAAAAAAGGTACAGGGTATGGGCTTGTCGAACATTCCGGTAAACCGGATTGTTCGCAAGCCCCCTGATCAGGCTCCGCCCGACACCCGCAAATCAGTTTCAACATTCGGAGCTTCGCTTCTCACGTTTATTGTTGTTGCTGCTGCCACAAATAACGATTTTTACCGCCTATGCAGAATCGTCTATACCTACATCAATCAATAAGGAATAGACATGCCAAATCAGCAGATCAATTCAGCTAATCCAGTTACACCGGAAATTCAACGCGGTGAGAGAGCTGCTTTTCGTTTATCTACGGCTGAAGCCGCTATCCTTGAAGCAAAGCTAAGCCAAACCAATATTGGAAAATCTGAATTCGTCCGTCGTGCCGCCTTGGGCGTGCAGATCCACAGTGCGACTGATCATCAAATGGTCTCCGAACTGAAGCGACTGGGCGCTCTCATGAAGTATCAATATCCAAAGCATTCGAACTGGCTTGACCACGAAAAGCGCGACTACTGGCAGTTGATGACTCGGCTGAACAATCTTGCTCAGACGCTACAGGAGAACATACTGAAGGCTCAATAATCGTGCTGCCGAAAGTTATCTCTCTGACTTGTTCCGCCAAGGGTAAGAATGTAGGGTTTGGTCCAGCGGTTAAATATGTTTTTCGTGACGATAAACCAGAAAATCATGGCATAGAGGGCGGGCAGGTCAACATGGATTGCGACATTGCTACTCGCGAAGATCGAGATGTCGCTATTCACCTCATGAATCATGATTCAAAAAAAGTAGAGAAGAATGGACGGTTCAAGGGTAATCCTGTCTACCATTATTCCTTGTCATGGAAGGAGGGCGAACATCCCACGAAAGAGCAAATTCACGAGTCTGTTACTCACACACTGAAAGCCCTGGGCATGCAAGAGTGCCAAGCTGTTTATGCTATTCATCTCGACACAGATAACGATCACGTTCATATCATCGTGAATCGTGTGCATCCAGAAAAACACATCATCGCAGGACCGCCGCGTTATGATTTTTTTAAACTCGATAAAGCCATGCGCGAGATCGAAATCAAGCAAGGCTGGAAGCATGATGCAGGACCAAACGTTGTTGTTCCAGACCGTTCAGGCAACCTCTCTATTGTCAAAATGACCAAAGCAGAACGCGCAGCCGCTGGAATCGCCATTCCAGACCCAGTCAGAATGCCCGAATCACAACACGCGCGGCGCGGGTCAAAAAACACTGGCGCGCCATCTTTTCAAAAGTGGCTTGCGCAGGAAGTATCAAAAGAAGTGAAGGATGCGATTAATAAACCCGGTGCGAACTGGGCGGATGTTCATGTTACCCTGGCGAATCGCGGCTGCAGTTTGGAAGTGAAGGGCAGTGGACTTATCGTTAAAACCGTTTTTGACGGCAGAACGCTAACAGCCAAAGCATCACAAATGAATCATGACTTCGGTAGAGGGAATCTGGAAAAGCAGTTAGGCGCTTTTCAATCAGCACCTTATCAAGCCGCAGCAACGCCGGAGAAAACATACAGCCATTTTGTGCAGGTTCATCAATCCACTATTGAGCACGACCGCCCTGGCATTACAGGCCGCGACAATATCGAGCGCATGCACCGTCGCATTGAACGCGCCCAGGCGCGTGAGGAGCTGCACGCCAAATTCAAACATGAGCAACGCGGCATTAAGTCTGAGCGGCCATTGGTAAAAGGCGAAATGCGCCGGAAGCACCAGCAGGAAAACAAGGACCTGTTCGAGTCATTTAAGGAACGGAAGGTCGAATTTATCGCCGATCTTAAAACGAAAGACATTAAAGGCCCCGCTGCATACAGCTTATGGGCGCGCGAAAAGATTATTCAGACTGAAGCTTTGCGCGATCAGCACAAACTTGAACGCCAGACGTTTTCTGTCAATCAGCCCAAGGGGCAGGTGTGGCGAACATGGCTTGAGCAAGAAGCAGGGCAGGGCAACGAGGCCGCCAAGTCGGCATTGCGCGGCATCAAATATCGTGAAGGGCAGGGCAAAGAACAGAATGCAATAGCTGGTGAAGAACTCGATCCGCTGAAGCCGATAAAGAAAGACAGTCGCAACCATGGCGGCGAGCAATCAATCACCCTGGCAAACCTCACGCCGGAAGTCAGAGGCTCACAATCAGTCATATATAGAGACAGTGAAGGCAATCGGCGCATCACAGACGAAGGTCCGCGAGTTGTCGTCCATGATAAATCTGACGGCACGCTGGAAACAGCGCTTGATCTTGCCGGGCAGAAGTACGGCAGGGAAGTGTTTTTAACTGGATCAGCCGAGTTTCGCGAGGAAGCGGCAAGGGAGTGTGCGCGGCAGGGGATTCGTGTTGCCGACAAGGATCTTCAGATTTTGTGGAATCAGGAGCGGTATGACAATCAGCACGAGCGTGCCATGGAGCGGTAATATGTAGTAGGACAAACAACTTAATCTGATCCACAGGTTTCGGCTTGCGCTCGCACTTCTTTGGCTGATATCTTGGCTGTTCACCTTCCCTTACCACCAACTTCGGATTTTATAAATCGAATGTTCATGGTTCGAGGCGGTCGAATGGTTTTTACCAAATTGAGTGATGTTATATCAGCTTTAGATTCGGTTAATTTATCAATTCACCAGCAGCGGATTGTAATAGCCCTGTTGCCTCACGCGCTGCCCTGATCTCATGTGGAGTGGGGTATAGAACTAAATTCTGTTTTCAGTAATCAAAATTATTTGATTGATATCAATGGGGCGGCGTGGATTTGTTTAGTAGGTATTCCTTGAGGCCCTTTGCTCGATCCAGACATTCATCGAAACTAAGGTTGAATTCGATCTTCTCGATTGCATCGAACGCAGGCAGCATGATAGCTCTGCGTAAATCGCACTGATCAGTGAAGGCTTCGATGTTCTTCGCAAAAACGTCGCTATGGTCAAGGATAGCGCTGTGGTGATGTTCGATTACCAAAGCGAGATCGAGCAGATCACGCGGTGTAGCTCTGTCTCCGCGGTACCATAATTTCTTGGCTACAATCTCGATTGGTGTTTCAAGCAGGATGTTTCTGCCGAGGACCTCATGTTCTTCGAATGGGTTTTTTGTCAGCGTCGACGATGCAACAAAGTCGATTTCTCCCTCTGGCAGGAACAGCTTCACGAATTCTGAACCAGCCGTGTACTCGGTAGTGACTTCCTCACCCCTGCCGCCCAAGCGTGGATTCACATAACCAAGGAACTGTGGATCAGGGACGAATATATCGATGTCCTTGCTCTTGCGGTGGGCGTAGTAAAACATGAGCACCGTACCCCCGCCAAGGCTCCAACGCGGAATGGTGAATCCATCTGATGCGACAGAATCCAATAGCCAGAATGCTTTTTCCAGAAGACTCTTCCATGGGCCTTCTGGAAAGTTAAGCGAAGGCTTACCCAACGTAGCCCCAGAATTTGTTAGGTGATTTGATATCCGCGGCAACCTTTGCCAGATTCTTCCAAACCAACTTGGCCTTGATGTTTTTCTTCATGGCAATCTGCTTAACAGCACTGGTGACCAGCGAGGTAGGCGTTTCATCAATCAGGTGCAACACTTGTCCCTCCAGTCCTGGCTGGATCTTGCCGCTGAGCATGAGCTTTTCCAGATCGGATGCAGACATGGCGTTTTTGTAGCTTGTATTGATGTTACCAAGCGTCATCTTGATTGAATCCACTTTCTTCCCCGTTGAAAACAATGTAGTTCCAACACTCTCCGCAATCTCGGAAAGCTTGACGGCACCAATGTCGCCAACATGGCCATTCTCAAGATTTACGATGGTAACCCTTGAGACGTGCGATGCCGCAGCCAGAGCCCTTTGGGTCAAGCCGCAGGCCTCCCTCTCTTTTCTGATAATTGTGCCAATCGTCAAAATATCCATGATTTGTAGTATAGGGAATCAACAAATAAAAGTAAAGCAGGCTTTACTTTTTTGTAATTTATGACGCGCAATGAAAATACGTTCAGTGGGGGCATTTTAAAAACGTTCGTCCTTTTCATTGTCTGATTTTGCTTTATGACTTTCCGCCATCTTCGCGGCTAGCAAAGCAACATCATCCTCATTTGGATTCACGTATCTCATCAATGAACGAATGTCTTTGTGTCCAGTTACCATTTGCAGCTGCTTAACGTCGAACTCACGTGCCCACCGGCTTGCCGCTTCATGCCGGTTGTCGTGGAATCTGAAATCGACAAGAAAATCTGGATCCTTGCCACCATCTGCCTTGTACTGCTCCTGTGCGCGTTTTTTGGCTCGTTGCCAAGCTTGCTTGATCGCTGAATTCGTTGTTGGGAACACTTGTCCGCACAACACCGGATTCAGCTTGCGCACCTGCTCCAGACATTCAATAGCGGCAGGAGAGAGTGGCGCAAAACGATTCTCACCGTTTTTAGTGTCGATGAACTTGACGATGCACTTGTCGATGTTGACGTTCTCCCACGTCAGACCTGGTGTCGACAGACTAATCACAGTCTTGTCTTTATCGATGACTCGATCCTTGCCAACAATCTCAGAGATACGGGCAGCGGTCTCAATGGCAAAGCGTGTCACCAGCGGGATCCACTTGTTAGCGCGCTTTGTATCAGAACATTGTGTATTGTCCAACTGCGCCATCAGATACTTTTGCTCCAGCGCCGACAAACGACGGCTACGCTTCTCAGCCACGGCCAGCGTCCTGACAGTTTTGGCGGTTGGGTTCGATATGCCGTAATCAAAGTGTTTGAATATGGCAGCGATGACGGCCAGATCATTTCTGATCGTTGCATCGCTAATGCCATCGGCACGACGCTGATCACGGTATTCATCAAAGTCTTTTGATCGTAATGTTGAAATAGTACGATTAGCCAGCTTGCCACTCTTCCATACTTTGATGCGGACTTTTTCCATCGCGTAGCCCTTGTTCTTCTTTGCGACTTCTTCGTAGCGATCTAGGGCGTCAGATAAAGTTGTTTCAGACGCTTCTTTATCATCGCGGAAAACAGAACGGATCATTTCCGACTCGATCAGCGTTGCCCACTTTTCAGCATCGTATTTTGTCTGGAACATTTTGTACTGAGTTGAGTAGCCCTTTTTTCTGACAATCGCCTGCCATTTTCCGCTGTCCTCGTAAAATTTAAACGACGCCATTTTAAACCTCAGTGTGGTAGAAGTGTGGTAGAGCGCAGTTTAATTCATTGTATAATTGCTTTCAAGCCTTATAAATAGAGGCTTTTAATTGTGGTAGAATTTTGGATTGTGATTCCTGTTGTCGTGGGTTCGAGCCCCATCAGCCACCCCAAATAAAAACCTTTAATTCATCGAGTTAAAGGCTTTTTTATTTAGTTCACTTTAGCTGGATTTAGCTGTATTTAGTCGATTTATCACACTTTACTGTGATGGGAATGTGATGGAAAATCGATAAAAACAGCCTGTTTCAGAATTTTCTTTGCTGCATTTAGTTATGTTTGGTTATCCGTTGTTATGTTTAGTGTGATGGCATTGTGATGGCAGTGCCAAGTGTGTGTGACCACCCAACAAATTTACAGCATTTTTTATTTTTTGCAGCTACAATAACGCCATGAGCACACGCTACACATGGAAAGAGACCAAGCGAAAAGCGAATATCGTGAAGCACGGACTTGATTTCATAGATGCGGATTTAGTGCTTGAAAGCCCATACAAATACGAAATTGACAGTCCGAGAGAACAGGAGATGCGCAAGCAGGTTTTTTCGTATGTGTTTGATGAGTTAACAGTGCTGACACTGGTTTATCAGCCTGGCGAAATACCTCACATCATCAGCTTTCGACATGCCCACAGAGACGAACGGGAGTTATATTATGACTGGCTCGAAAATGACTACAATGACAACTGATGAAATGCGCGCAGCACGCGAAAGCGGGAAAAGTCAGAGTGACTGGGATCGTGTTCGCCGCATGGTAAATAACGGCATCGAGCCGGCAGAGGATGAAGACTCACCTAATGCTGCCGCTTTAATGCGTGCGGATATGGGAAAGCGTCGGCTTGGTCGCCCTGTAGGTCAAGACAATAAGGTTCAGGTTTCGATCCGCTATCATCGCGAGGTTCTTGATTATTTTAAATCCAAAGGTGCAGGCTGGCAGGCGCAAATGGACAAAGTGCTGCTGGAATGGGTTAAGGCGCATTCAGCGAAGAAAATGTAACCTCACAGGGCGGCATTCACCGCCCTGACCACACTGACCCCAAACAATTTTCCAAACGACAGCATCATCTGCTCCTGGATAACCGGAATCGTTTTATCTGTCACCCACCAGAGATTTGACGCACCGACCAGTACGTCAGGGCTTTCCGTCATCATCACGGTCTACCAGCGAAACCATCAGTCCTGCCGTGCCGATCAGCCCGATCCATCCCATTGCAGGAAAAATCGTACCGGCAACAGCAATCGGATCGATCCAGCCAATAAAAGCCAAAGGCGGCACGATACTGATGCACATTGCAATCACGAACCGCCAGCCTTTGCCGCGCTGTCCATATAAAAGCAGAAACGGAAGTGTCAGAAAAAGGCATGCACCAAGATAGCAGGCATACCCAATCCACCACGGGCCACCGTCACCAAAAAAAACAGCAGTTCCACCAGGTAACCCTCGCGCGCCACCTAAATAATAGCCGAGCATCAATAATGAAGCTGACCACCGAGACTGAGCCAAACCCCAGGCCAGCGGCAGTAGCAGTATCCATATCAGATGCCATGCCTCGATGCCATCGCCCCATGCCAAAAAACCAACCGCACCGCCGGCCAAGGCAAACGCGGCAGTGATTGCGCTATGCTGCAACCGCATGGCTGATATCAGTCCGAAAGTTATTCAGATCAATTCTATCCAGTCCGTGCTGCACCAGGATTTTTTTAACGATTGCCTCGACTTTATCCGATGCATGGCATGCAGATGCAGGCACAAGAAAATGATGCTCAATGCGCCAAACCTGCTTGTTCGCATTCTCTTTTGCAAAAGTTTTCTCCCAGGTAGTCGTTCTTTTGCTGTAGTAAATAATTCGGCAGGCAGCAATCGACAATGGATGGTTTGTGTCCACGGCGAACGATCAAGGCTTCGAAGTTTTGACTTAAACGCTGACTTGGTGCGACTGGCGGCATGAGCGATCTCGCAGAGAAGGCGAAGATCCTACTTTGCCACTACCTTCGGTAACTTTTATCTTGAGTGGTTCGCGCCGGCTGAGCGACAGAGTAAGCAAAGTCTGATAGAATGGGCGGTCGTAATTTTATTAAACTCTCTGGAGAATTTAGCATGGCTGTTGAACGTACCCTGTCGATTATCAAACCCGATGCTGTTGCAAAAAATGTTATCGGTCAAATCTATTCCCGCTTTGAAGGTGCCGGCCTTAAGATTATCGCGGCTCGCATGACGCAACTGTCCCGTAGCGAGGCTGAAGGTTTTTATGCTGTACACGCCGCGCGTCCATTCTTCAATGATCTGGTGAGTTTCATGATTTCAGGTCCGGTGATGATCCAGGCGCTGGAAGGCGAAGGCGCAATTTTGAAAAATCGCGAACTGATGGGTGCAACGGATCCCAAGAAAGCGGACAAGGGAACCATTCGTGCCGATTTCGCCGACAGCATCGACGCCAATGCAGTGCACGGTTCTGATGCAGCTGAAACAGCTGCTGTTGAAATCGCCTATTTCTTCCCTGCGATGAATATTTATTCACGTTAAATAATGCAACAGAATCTTCTCGACCTGGACGCGCACGCGCTGACCGCTTATCTCACCGAAATGGGTGAGAAGCCGTTTCGTGCGAAGCAGTTGCTGCGCTGGATATACCAGGTCGGGGAGTCCGATTTTACTTTGATGACAGACATCAAGGCTGCGCTGCGTGAAAGATTATTGCAATGCGCAAGTATTGGTGTGCCGGAAGTTTTGAAAGAAGAACTTTCCGATGACGGCACGCGCAAGTGGCTCCTGAATGTCGGCACCGGCAATGCCGTTGAGGCTGTGTATATTCCCGAGTCTACCCGCGGCACGCTGTGTATTTCCTCGCAGGCCGGCTGTGCGCTGGATTGTTCTTTTTGTTCGACCGGCAAGCAGGGATTTAACCGCAACCTCAGCGTTGCGGAAATCATCGGGCAGCTCTGGTGGGCGAATCATCAGTTAGGCAAGAATGCTGAGGGTAACTGGGCGATTAGCAATGTGGTGATGATGGGCATGGGCGAGCCGCTTCTGAATTACAGCAATACGGTGAGTGCGCTGCGTCTGATGCTGGACGATCAGACATATGGATTGTCGCGCCGCCGCGTGACAGTGTCCACATCCGGCATCGTGCCGGCGATGGATAGACTGCGCGAAGAATGCCCGGTGGCACTCGCGGTGTCGCTGCACGCGCCAAACGATGCTCTGCGCGACAAGCTCGTACCGATCAATCAGAAGTATCCGCTAAAAGAACTGTTATCCGCCTGCCAGCGCTATCTTGAGCGGGCGCCGCGCGACTTTATTACCTTTGAATATGTGATGCTGGATGGCGTTAATGACTCGGTGCAGCAGGCGCATGAACTCGTGCGACTGGTAGCGGATGTACCGTGCAAGTTTAATCTGATACCGTTCAATCCGTTTCCGCAATCGCCATACCAGCGCTCAAGAACGGACACCATAGCACGGTTCAGGGATGTGCTGATGCAGGCTGATATTATAACGACCACCCGCCGAACACGCGGGGATGATATCGCGGCCGCGTGCGGACAGTTGGCGGGTCAGGTGCTGGACAAGACCCGTCGCACCACTAATAAAATAATATTTCACTGAGGTGGGACGATGAAGGTTTTTTTGCTGTGTTTGATGGCGGTGATGCTCGCCGGATGTGTGGGTGGCCCGACAATGAAGCAGACTCAGGAACGCGAAAAAAGCAGCGCCAAACTTCACACTGAATTGGCAGGCTTGTATTTCCAGCGCAATCAGATGGGCATTGCGTTGTCCGAAACGGAACTTGCCATGAAAGCGAGTCCAAATTATGCACCGGCCTATAATGTGCGCGGTTTGATTCATATGGCGCTGCATGAGGATAAAGAGGCCGAAGGTGACTTCAAGCAAAGTTTGCGCATAGATGATGCGGACTCCGAAACACAAAACAACTTCGGATGGTTTTTATGTCAGCGTGGCCGGGCGCAGGAATCCATCGCACATTTTATGGCCGCCGTGAAAGATCCCTTGTATACCACGCCTGAGCTGGCATATCTGAATGCGGGGCTATGCTCACAGAAAGCGGGAAAAAATCAGGATGCCGAAGATTTCTTGCAACGCGCCCTGCATATTCAGCCCGAGATGGGGCAGGCGCTGTTGGCGATGGCCGAACTTAAATTTGCTGCGGGTGATTTTCAGGGTGCCCAGAAATATTTTGCACGCTTTGACAATGACAATATGACAGCGGAACAGCTCTGGCTCGGGGTGCGCATTGAGCACGCTGTCGGAGACAAGAGTTTGGAAGCAAGATATTCATCGCGCTTGCGTGGACGTTTTCCTGACGCGCACGAAACTCAACTGTTGATGCATGGTGAATGATGGAAGACAAAAATAATCCGTCGACGGACGACAAGCTCTCGATTGGACACCTGTTGCGCGAACGTCGCGAACGTCTGGGTTTGAGCATCGACGATGTGGTGGACAAAATCAAATTGGCACGCCGTCAAATCGTGGCGCTCGAAGAAGATGATTTTAAGGCCCTGCCTGAAATGGCCTTCTTGCGTGGTTTTGTGCGCAGTTATGCCAGATTGTTGCAGATGGATGAGCGCGCGCTGCTGTCTGCTCTGCCGGACGCGCAAGTCACTCAGGTAAGAACAGAGCCGCTTCAGACAGAGACCCCTTTCCCGACGGAAAAAACAAAGAATCGTCAAAATGTGAATCTGTTGCTTGCCGCGTTAGTGATTGTGCTCGTGATCATGGGATTTGTATTTTGGCAGGCCAGGGTGCCGCATCATGCAGCGAAGGTGGTTCAGCCTGATGCGTCACTCGTGACAATGCCGCTAACTTTGCCAGAGCCAGTGGTTGAGTCATCCGGCGTGCCTGAGACACCTGAATCCGGTGCATCTGGAGAACTGCCAAAATCAGACGTGAGCGCACAGGAGGTTCCTGCCGCTTTACCGGTCATCAAACCTGTTGTGGCAGCATCTGGTGCTGTGTTGCGTCTGGTTTTTGACAAGGAATGCTGGGCGGAAATCAAGGATAAATTTGGTAAGACACTGTCAAGACAAGTCAATCCGGCTGGCACTGAATTGAACCTTGGGGGTGAGGCGCCCTTTACGCTGGTGATCGGCCACGCCGCAGCGGTGCATTTGTATTATCAGGGCAAGCAGGTGGATCTTGATTCGTATGTGAATGCGGGCAGCGATGTTGCGCGTCTGACGCTGGAATAACGAGCATGGCAAATTGCTATATCCTGATAAAGAAATCGGCCATGCTTGTTTCCCTCTCTCCTACCTCTCCCCTGGTGTGGGAGAGTGATGTAGTTTCGCTACGCGAGGTTGTTTGACCATGGATACCATCAAGCGCCGCCCGTCGCAACGGGTGCTGGTCGGGAAAGTGATGCTGGGTGGCGGCGCTCCCATCGTTGTGCAATCCATGACCAACACCGACACCGCGGACGTGAATGCAACCACCAGGCAGGTTTTCGAACTGGCCCGCGCAGGTTCGGAACTGGTGCGCGTCACCGTCAATACGCCAGAGGCGGCAGCGCAAGTGGCCAACATCCGCAACAGACTTGATGCGCTCGGCTGCCATGTACCACTGGTCGGCGACTTTCACTACAACGGACATCGTTTGCTGACCGAGTTTCCTGACTGCGCCAAGGCGCTTGCGAAGTACCGCATCAATCCCGGTAATGTCGGTCGCAATCGCGAGCAGGAAGATCCCTTCACCATCATGATAGAGACGGCGATACGTTACGACAAACCAGTGCGCATCGGAGTGAATTGGGGAAGTCTGGATCAGAAGCTGGTGGTGCGCATGATGGATGCGAATGCAAAGTTATCTCAGCCCAAGGATGTCAGGGAAGTCACGCGCGCTGCATTGATCGCATCAGCGTTGCAAAGCGCTCTGCGTGCCGAACAGCTGGGCATGAAGCATAACCGCATTGTGTTGTCCTGCAAGGTCAGCGAAGTGCAGGATCTGATTGCAGTATACCGTCAGTTATCCATGCAGTGCGATTACGCCCTGCATCTGGGATTGACTGAAGCCGGCATGGGTTCCAAGGGTATCGTCGCATCCACCGCAGCGCTGTCGGTGTTGCTGCAAGAAGGCATAGGAGACACCATCCGTATCTCGTTGACGCCTGAACCCTGCGGCGACAGGACGAAAGAAGTGCTGGTGGGGCAGGAGATATTGCAGACCATGGGGATGCGCGCCTTCGCGCCGATGGTGATTGCCTGTCCCGGTTGCGGTCGCACCACCAGCAGTTTTTTTCAGGAACTGGCGCAGAGCATACAGCAGCATCTGCGCACGCAAATGCCGGTCTGGCGCGAGCAGTATGTCGGCGTGGAAAACATGACGGTCGCGGTGATGGGCTGTGTGGTGAACGGGCCCGGGGAAAGCAAGATGGCAAACATCGGCATCAGTCTGCCCGGCACGGGAGAGACGCCTGCTGCGCCTGTTTATATCGACGGCGAGAAGGCGATGACCTTGCGCGGCGATAATATCTCGGCGGAATTCACCGGCATAGTAGATGACTATGTGACAAGAAAATACGTGAAGAGGGAAAAGCAGTGAGTGGTGAGTAGGAAGTGGTAAGTGGAGAAGCGGTTTTCTACTTACGACTCACTACTTACGACTTACTAGGTTTGAAAACATGAGCAACGAAACACTGCAAGCCGTTCGCGGCATGAATGACATCCTGCCCGACGAGGCGGAGCTCTGGCTATGGTTTGAGGAAGTGGTGCGTGACTGGCTGGCAGGCTATGGCTATCGCAACATCCGTATGCCGCTCGTTGAACCCACGGCCTTGTTCAAACGTGCGATCGGTGAAGTCACCGACATCGTGGAAAAGGAGATGTACAGTTTCGAGGACAGCTTGAATGGCGATCATCTGACACTGCGCCCTGAGGGCACGGCATCCTGTGTGCGTGCGGTGCTGCAACACAATTTGCTGTATAACGCGCCGCAGCGTCTTTATTACAGCGGGCAAATGTTCCGTCACGAGCGTCCACAGAAGGGGCGCTACCGCCAGTTCCACCAGATAGGCGTGGAAGCCTTGGGGTTTGCGGGGCCCGACATGGATGCAGAGCAGATACTGATGTGCGCAAGGCTCTGGAAAAAGCTGGGGCTCACAGATGTGACGCTGCAATTGAACACGCTGGGAGATGCAGACTCGCGGCACAGGCATCGCGCCAAACTGATTGCGTATTTTGAGCAACATCTAAATGTACTGGATGCGGAGGCCCAGCGCCGCCTGCACAGCAACCCGCTGCGCATACTGGACAGCAAGAACCCTGCGATGCAGGAGCTGATTGAGGCGGCCCCCAGATTGATGGATGAGCTGGATAACGATGCGCGGGCACATTTTGATGCGTTACAGGAGATACTGAAGAGGCATGGCATTGCTTTTGAAATCAACCCGCGTCTGGTGCGCGGCCTGGATTACTACAACCGAACTGTGTTCGAGTGGGTCACGACACGCCTGGGTGCGCAGGGAACCATTTGCGCCGGTGGCCGTTACGACGGGCTGGTCGAACAGATAGGCGGCAAGCCTGCACCCGCGATGGGATTTGCGATGGGCGTAGAACGCCTGCTGGTATTATTGCAGGAAGCCGGCATGTCACTACCCAAGTCTGGTGTGGATGTGTATGTCGTGCATCAGGGCGTGTTGGCCAATACACTGGCAAGCCTCGTGGCAGAACAGTTGCGTGACGGCGATCTGCGCGTGCTGTTGCATTGTGGCGGGGGCAGTTTCAAGTCGCAGATGAAAAAGGCTGATGCCAGCGGTGCACGCGTGGCGGTGGTGATCGGGGATGACGAAGCGCAGTCGAATGAAGTGAGCGTCAAGGGTATGCAGGGTGGTGCGCAGTTGAGGGTGGGCGTGCAGAATCTGCTCGCCACAGTGAACGAATTTATCAAGCAGGAGTAAAAACATGGCAGTTTTGGATTTGCAGGAACAGGAACAAATCGATGCACTCAAGGCGTGGTGGAAAGACAATAGCAACTGGATATTTGTTGTTGTGCTGATTGCGGCAATTGCAATGGGTGGCTGGCGCGGCTGGCAGTATTACCAGAACAAACAGTCGAGCGAAGCGGCGACGCTGTATCAGCAATTTGTCGAGCAACTCTCAAGCAACGATGCCAAACGTGTGAATGATGCGGCCGCGGCGGTGATGGATAAATATGCGGGTACTGCCTATGCACCCCGTGCCGCGTTGATTGCAGCACAGGTCAACGAGATGGGCAAGGATATCTCGCGCGCCAAGACGCAGTTGCAATGGGTCATCGATCATGCCAAGGAGGATGGCCTGAAGAGTGCTGCCAGTCTGCGCATGGCTTCGATTTTGCTGGATGAAAAGAATTACACAGGCGCACTGAAATTTCTGGATAACAAACACCCGGATACATTCGATGCCTTGTATGCCGACATGAAGGGTGATGTGCTGGCTGTAGAGGGTAAGACAGTCGAGGCACGTGCCGCATACCAGCAGGCTTATAACAAACTTGATGCGAAGAGCGCTTACCGCAACCTCGTTCAGATGAAAATGGATGCGCTTGGGGCGGCAAAATGAAAGCGCTGAGCCTGCTGTTAGTGTTGCTGTCCATCAGTGGCTGTTCCACGATCAAGGGTTGGTTTGGCAAGGATGCGACAGGGCCACAGCCTGTCCAATTGGTCGCGTTCAATGCAACTGCAAAATTTACCGAGCGCTGGCATGCAAACGTCGGGGATTCCGGTGCGAATCCGCTGCAACCAGCACTGACTGATGACGCCATTTATGGCGTGTCCGGCAAGGGTGAGATCACGCGTCTTGATCGCAAAACAGGCAAGCAGATCTGGCGTGTAGATAGCAAGATGCCGGTGTCAGCAGGGGTGGGTAGCGGCGAAGGGCTGGTGCTGATAGGCAGCGACAAGGGTGAAGTGCAGGCTTTTGGCGAGGATGGAAAGCTGCGCTGGAAACAGGTCGTCTCCAGCGAAGTATTGAGCGCGCCGCAAGTGGCTGACGGCCTGGTAATCGTGCGCAGTGGCGATGGTCACATCACGGCGCTGAGCGTTGCCGATGGCAAGCAACAGTGGATGTATGACCATACTTTGCCTGCGCTGGTCGTGAGGGCTCATGCGGGCGTCACGGTACGACGCGGCGTGGTCTATGCAGGGTTTGCAGGTGGCAAGCTGGTCGCCATCAAACTTGCGGACGGATCCTCGCTGTGGGAGAACACGGTATCGCAGCCGCGCGGCAACACCGAACTGGAACGCATCAGTGACATTACCAGCAATCCTGTGATCAGCGACAATGAATTGTGCGCGATCGCCTTTCAGGGACGTTTGGCCTGCTACGACGCAATTCAGGGAAGCCCGTTGTGGAGTCGTGAGATTGAAAGCGACAAGGGAATGTTTGTTCTGCAAAAAAATATCTATCTGAGCGACTCACAAGGGATTGTGATGGCGCTGGATAAAGACACGGGCAGCACGATATGGAAAAACGATGAGTTGTTGTTGCGTGATACGTCCGCGCCATTTGCACAGGATGATGTGCTGGTGGTGGGTGACTATGAAGGCTATTTGCACGCATTAAGCCGGTCCGACGGGCATTTCGTTGCGCGCATCAAGCTCGATGGCCGTACCTCGGATTCCACACCTGTTGCAATGGATGACGGGCTGCTGCTGGAAACGCGCAGCGGCACTGTTTATTCTTTGTCTGTTCAATAGCGGTTACACCGCAAAGGTTAAAAATGTTACCCACACTTGTATTGGTTGGTCGTCCGAATGTGGGTAAGTCCACTTTGTTTAATCGCTTAACGCGCAGCCGCGATGCGCTGGTCGCCGACCAGCCGGGTTTGACCCGGGATCGTCATTACGGACGAGGCCGGGTGGGCGAGCGTCCATATCTGGTCGTCGACACAGGAGGACTTGAACCTGTCGCAAAAGAGGGCATCATGTTCGAGATGGCCAGACAAAGCCGTCAGGCAGTGGACGAAGCGGACATGGTGTTGTTTCTGGTGGATGGCCGTGCCGGCTGCACGCCTCAGGATCTGATTATCGCCACCGAATTGCGCAAGACCGGCAAGCCTATTCTGCTCTTGGTCAACAAGGCCGAGGGTATGGCGCGCGCAAGAGTTACCGCTGAATTCTTTGAGCTGGGATTGGGCGAGCCGTATCCGATATCCTCAGCACACGGCGACAATGTTGTCGAGGTCGTCGAGATCGCGCTGGAAAATTTTCCCGAAGAAGTTGAGGAGATTGAGGTCGACCATGAGAAGCCGCCCAAACTGGCTATCGTGGGACGACCCAACGTCGGAAAGTCCACGCTGGTCAACGCGATTTTGGGTGAAGAGCGCGTGATTGCCTTCGATCAGCCGGGCACGACGCGCGATTCCATCTACATCGACTTCGAGCGCGAAGGCAAACAGTACACCATCATCGACACGGCAGGGGTGCGCCGGCGCGGCAAGGTCGACGAGGCCATCGAGAAATTCTCCGTCATCAAGACCATGCAGGCGATTGAGGATGCCAATGTGGTGGTGCTGGTTGTGGATGCACGTGACCAGATCACGGAGCAGGATGCGCATGTGGCGGACTTCGTGCTGCAGGCAGGACGCGCGCTGGTGCTGGCGGTCAACAAATGGGACGGACTGGATAATCACCAGCGCGAGATGGTGAAAAGCGACATCGAACGCAAGCTGCATTTTCTGGGTTTTGCCAAGCGCCATTATATTTCCGCATTGAACGGCAATGGCATCGCCAATGTCCTGAAATCAGTCGATGAGGCGTATGAGGCAGCGATGTCCAAACTGTCCACGCCCAAGCTTACGCGTGCGCTGATAGGCGCAACCGAAAAGCAGGCGCCGCCCAAGGTCGGACGTTTTCTGCCCAAGATGCGCTATGCACACCAGGGCGGCAGCAACCCGCCGCTGATCGTGATACACGGCAGCGGTCTGGACAATATTCCTGCCAGCTACATGCGCTATCTTGAGCGTTCCTTCGCCGAAATTTTCAAGCTGCAGGGCACACCGCTGAAGATTCAGTTTAATTCTAGCAAAAATCCTTTCGAGGGCAAGAAGCCAAGAGCGCTGACCGAGGCTGAGCAACGCGCCGCGCACAGAGCGCGCATACGCGGTCGCAAGCTTTACGGTAAACAGTAATATCGTTTATAGATGTGTGCAGCAAAACGTCAGCACACTTGTAGTTGCGGCTGATCCGATGTTAGTCTGGCGCCTTATTGCAGCATGGCAGAAATTCCTCGGCAGGCTCGCTGAATGGAAGGAATAATAATGCAAGTCCTGATCATAGACGATGCGCAGCTCAACCTGACTTTGTTGCAACATCTCGTTAAAAAACTGCCTGATTGCGATAGTGTGGTGTTTCAGGATGCAGTGCAGGCTATCGATTGGTGTCGTGAACATGAGCCGGATCTGGTCATCGTTGATTATATGATGCCGGTTATGAACGGCATTGAGTTTACGCGTGCATTCCGTTCCATAGCAGGTTTCGAGGAGATACCGATTCTGATGGTTACGGCGAATCATGACGCCCCTGTGCGTCACGAAGCGCTTGACAACGGGGTGAGTGACTTTCTCAACAAGCCACTGGATAAAGCCGAGTTTCTTGCACGCGCAAAAAACATGCTGGCTTTGCGCAAGAGTCGCAAAAGCTTGACGGATCGGGCCGCATGGCTGGCCGAAGAAGTTAACAAGGCGACTGCCGAAATTATGGCGCGCGAGCAGGAAACCATATTCTGTCTTTCAAGAGCCGCCGAATACCGTGATCCGGAAACAGGCGCGCACATACACCGGATGGCGCATTACTCCAGACACATCGCCTGTCGCATGGGGCTGTCAATCGAGCAGCAGGATTTGCTGTTGCACGCCGCACCCATGCACGACATCGGCAAGGTGGGCACGCCGGATGTGATATTGCTCAAGCCGGGAAAGCTCACGCCTGAAGAATTTGTCATCATGAAACAGCATGCGGTCATCGGCTATGAAGTGCTGAGCAGCAGCAACTCGCCGCTGCTCCAGGTGGCGGCAGAGATTGCACATACGCATCACGAAAAATTTGATGGCAGTGGATATCCGCAGGGGCTTGCAGGCGATAAAATCCCTCTGTTCGGACGCATCGTGGCAGTCGCCGATGTATTCGATGCACTGACATCTGAGCGTCCATACAAGCGAGCATGGACAATAGAGAGTGCTCAGGAATATTTGCGCCAGGGTGCGGGTACCCATTTCGACCCGCGTTGTGTGGAAGCTTTTATTTCAGACTGGGATGCAGTCATGGAAATCAAAAACAGATTTGCAGATGAGTAGATAGAGGTCAGGGATCGCATGCCAAAATAGCCAGCTTTAAACCTGATCAGTGTTATTGAGGCGCCAAGCCGTATTTCCTTTCATGGAGTAGCGTGTGTCTAATGAAGTAATCATCAAGATCGATACCAAACAGTTGCAACCCGGGATGTATGTATATATAGATCTGGGCTGGATGGATCATCCGTTTCCGCTGAACCATTTTAAAATAAAATCTGCGGAGCAGATACGCACGATACGTGCATTGGGCATACAGAACATTCGCTATAACCCTGCAAACAGCGATATACCCCCTTTGCCTTTGGGCAAAGAGCAAGCCGCGACCAGCGCGCCTGTTTCGCCTGCCATATCCCCCGAAGTGGAAGCGATGATGATCGAGAAGAAGGCGCGAAAAAAGCGTCTGGAGTTACATCGGGCAAAGGTGATCGAGTGCGAAAAAACGGTGGCTAACGCTGCCAAATTGATGCGCAGCATCAACAACGATATTTTTGCCAAACCGGATGCCTGTATGTCGGCGGCCGGCCAGATGATCGACAATTTCATCGAAACGCTGATGGGCGATTCCGGTACTATCCTGTTCGCGCTGAACGACAAGGTTGCCGGGGAAGAGATATATGTGCACTCGGTCAATGTATCGGTGCTGGCCATATTGCTTGCCAAGGAGTTAAAGCTGTCGCCTATAGATACAAAGCTGATCGGCATGGGCTGTCTGTTCCACGACATCGGCAAGCTGGATATTCCGAGCAAGGTGACATTGAAAACGGATCCGCTGACCGCGGCCGAAAAATCACTGTTGCAGGAACATCCGAGCTATGGTGAAAAAATTGCCCGCAATGCCAGACTGGATCCTGGCGCATTATCTATCGTGACACAGCATCATGAGTACATAGACGGCAGTGGTTACCCTAACAAACTCAAACAGGACAAGATTTCCACACTGGCTCAACTGGTTGCCATCATCAATCTGTACGATAATCTGTGCAACCCCATCAACCCAGTCCATGGGCTAACGCCGCATGAAGCGCTCTCGAAATTGTATACCCAGTATCGCACCAAGCTTAATGCAACGATGCTGCAGGTCTTCATACGCTTCATGGGTGTTTATCCACCGGGCAGCATCGTTAGCCTTTCCGACGGTACCATAGGCATGGTGATTTCAGTTTCATCGGGAAAATCTTTAAGGCCCACGCTGCTGGTCTATGATCCGGATGTACCCAAGGAAGAGGCCATCATGCTCGATCTGGAAACGGTGCCTGATGTCAATATCAGCAAGGCTATCCGTCCCGCGTTGCTGTCGCCCGAGGTGTTTGCCTATTTGAATCCGAAGAACCGCGCCACTTATTTTTTCGATGCCACTAAGAGTTGAAACGTTGATGACGAATCAGGCGCCGTTGAGTTTTGCTTTGGCAACAAAACTGGTCGATCACAGCGACCATATGTTGCTTGCGGTAGACGCTTCTACCCTGACTATCGTGGCTGCCAATAAAAAAGTCTGTCATATGCTGGGTTACCCGCGCGAGGCTATGTTAGGCATGAGCATAGAGGCCGTAGAAGCTGGTCTCGCTGGCATGTTTTACTGGCAGGATGTCGCTAATGGCCTCATTCAGGAACTGGAAAATGCCGAAAGCGAATTTCAGCGTTTGGATGGCTCTTTAATCGCGATTGAAAAAGTCGTTTCCAGTTGCACGCTCGATGAGCAACGTTTTGTGCTGATTTCGGCAAGCGATATCACCAACCGACTGCATGCGGAGAGCGAATTGGCAAATATGTCGGCGCGCTTGAAATCCACCCTTGAGTCCACAGCAGACGGCATACTTGCGATTTCCGGAATGAATGAGATTGAGGACATGAACCAGCGCTTCTCGCAGATGTGGGACATCCCGGCTGCGCTTTTGTTATCAGGGGATGATCAACGGGTTCTGGAACATCTGTTTTCTTCTGTAACCGATCCGCAAGCTGTACGTGGATTCTTTGCTCATACTGACGATGCCGAGCAAATGATCACCGTCAAATTGAACAACGGCAAAATTCTCGAACTTAAATCGTGTGCGCAGCAAACGACACATGGTCGCGTATATTCCTGCACCGATGTGACCTTGCGTTTGCGGGCGGAGCAGGAGGCCATTGTTGCGAGGGCGGAAGCTGAGCGCGCCAACCAGGCCAAGGGCATGTTTCTGGCCAATATGTCGCACGAAATACGCACGCCGATGAATGCGATTATAGGATTATCGCAGTTGGCGCTCAACAAGCATGTGCCCCCTGAGGTGCGTGACTATCTGGAGAAAATCAATATTTCAGCGGAGAGCCTGCTTGGAATACTCAATGACATTCTCGACTTGTCCAAGATAGAAGCAGGGATGTTCAGCATCGAAAAGACGCCCTTCAGTGTCAGCGCTCTGTTGGATAATCTGTATAACCTGTTTTCAGCGCGTGCAGGACAAAAGGACCTCGATTTTCTTATCGACGTGCCTGAGGATATGCCAGAACAACTGGTGGGCGATGCACTTCGCCTGCAGCAAATCCTTTCGAACCTGATGGGGAATGCCATCAAGTTTACGCAGCATGGTTCTGTCCGGGTGCAACTTGTATTGCTCGAAACAATGCCAACCCGGATAAAAATGCGTTTTTGCGTCAAGGACAGCGGCATAGGCATGTCGCAAGAAGATCAGGCTAAGCTGTTCCAGCCCTTCAGTCAGGCGGATGCGTCCATCACTCGCCGCTTTGGCGGTACTGGCCTGGGTCTTGCCATCAGCCACAAACTGCTGAAACTTATGGGCGGCGATTTTCATGTGGAGAGCACGCCTGGTCAGGGCACTACCTTTAGCTTTGAATTGACGATGGATGTTGCATCTTCTGAGCTGTATCGCGATGTTGTCCGTGGGCAGAACAAGCGCCAGGCGGGTTCTCTGGGAGAGCTCATGCGTGAGCGTGGACAGATTTTGTCCGGAGCGCACATTCTGGTGGTCGAGGACAATCGTATCAATCAGCAGGTCGTCAAAGAGCTGCTGCAACTATCAGGCGTTGTGGTGAGCATCGCCAATAACGGCAAGGAAGCTTTGCAGTTGCTCGATCAAAATCAGTATGATGCGGTGCTGATGGATGTGCATATGCCCGAGATGGGTGGCGTGGAGGCGACCGAGCATATAAGGCGGCAAAGAAAGTTCGACAGTTTGCCTGTAATTGCGCTGAGCGCAGGTGTCATGCAGGAAGAGCGGGACAAGTGTCTTGCCTGCGGCATGAACGATTTTGCAGTCAAGCCGGTCAAGCCGGTGGAGCTGATAGAGGTGCTGTGCCGCTGGATAAAACGTGAGTCAGTGTTGGAAGAGCCGACCATTGCCCAGGAATCACCTCATGTACCATCGCCATCCTTGAGTCTGAAAGAACTTCCCGGTTTTGATTTCACCCAGCTACTGGATATTTTTGACGGCAATGAAGAAATGGTGACTACATTGCTGCATGAATTTCGGGGTAATCTGAAACGTGGGATGACAGGTGTCAGTGCTTGTATGCTGGAGCAAAACTATCGGGATGCACACAGGCTGACACATGAAATCAAGGGGACGGCAGGCAGCCTGGGTGCTGTAGCGCTATATGAAGCAACGACGAGGTTGGACAACGTGTTTTCTCAGGGAAATATGGATCAGGCGGCTTATGCTGATTTTCAGCAAGTCATGCAGCAGACATACGAGGTGCTGATAAAGCTGGGATAATGTGCAGGCCTGTCCAGGCCGTGACATCCGGCTTGCGCGTGAGTTGTTTGGTCTATCATATTTGCAGTGACCTTGGGCGCAACATCCGTTATAGTTTGCAGCAAGACCGTAAAAATTTTATGGGCAATCATGCATTCAGGCTTGTTAAATAATGAAATGGCAATTCAGGAACTGATTGATTTATTGCCTGTTGCTGTTTATGTCAAGGATGTCGCGGGCAAGTTTCATCTGATGAACAAGGCGTGCGAAGCCCAGCTGGGAATGAGTTTCGAGAACTTGCTCGGCACTGATGCGAGCCAATTTTCCCCGCACGATCAGATAGCGCAGTTTCTCGCCAGGGATCGGGAGGTTTTTGCGGGAGGATCCCGGTTTGATTTTGAAGAAACATTCTGGCATGCAACGCTCAAGCAAAATCGCATCGGCCACACATACAAGATTCCTGTCTATGATGCGTCTGGCAAACCCCTCTATTTGATTTGTGTCACGTTCGATATTGCCGGGCAAAATAACACTGATGACTGTCTTTGTGTCAATCAGGCCGTTGCCATCGACGGCTGCCCTCGTGATATGAGCGAACTCAGTGAAGACAGTTCGCAGATCGGCACACTGAAACACCGTCTGTTGTTCGAGAGTTCGCGCGATGCTTTGATGACACTTGCGCCGCCATCGTGGATGTTCACCGATGCGAATCGGGCAACACTGCAATTGTTTGGAGCATCGAGCGTGGCCGAATTTACTGCGCTGGGACCATGGGTCGTTTCGCCTGCGCTGCAACCGGACGGGCGTCTTTCCAGTGAGAAGGCACAGGAGATGATAGGGGCTGCAATGCTCACCGGTTCTCATTTTTTCGAATGGGAGCACCAGCGATTGGATGGCGGCACGTTTGCGGCAGACGTGCTGCTGACGCGCATGGAAGTGGAGGGCGAGGTATTTTTGCAGGCCACTGTGCGCGATATCAGCGAACGTAAGCAGGTCGATAAAGTCATTCAGCAATCGACCCAGCGGCTTGCGCTGCACTTTCAGCAGACGCCGCTTGCCGTGATCGAATGGGATACGGAATTTCGCGTTGCAGACTGGAATCCGGCTGCAGAAAAAATTTTCGGCTACTCCAAAGCTGATGCAGTGGGGCGCCATGCCATGGAATTGATACTGCCGGAAAGCGCAAAACCCCATGTTGTACAAATCTGGGAAAGCCTGTTGACAGGACAGGGAGGGCTGCGCAGCACCAATGAAAATATCACCAGGGATGGCCGGGTTATCTATTGCGAGTGGTATAACACTACGCTGACTGGCATCAACGGTCAGGTAATCGGGGTTGCCTCCCTCGTTCAGGATGTGAGCGATCAGAAACTCACGGATGAGCGGGTCAGTCATCTGGCCTATTACGATGACCTGACGGGGTTGCCGAACCGTATGCTGTTCAAGGATCGCCTATCCCAGGCCCTCATCGAAGCGGATCGGAAGGAGCGCCTGGTGGGTATCGTGTTCATGGATGTCGACCATTTCAAGGATGTGAATGACACGCTGGGTCATGAAGCGGGTAATGTGTTGTTGCAGGCGGCGACCAGACGGCTTCAGGATTGTTTTCGTCCCGGTGACACGGTGGCGCGTTTTGGCGGGGATGAATTTGCCGTGGTTCTTGCAGACGTGGGGCACATTGATGATGTTATCCAGGTGGCACAACACGTGGTCGATAATTTCAAGGTGCCATTTGCCATTCTCGGGCATGAGATATTTGTGACATTCAGCATGGGTATCACACTGTATCCGTTTGATGACGAGAACATCGACAACCTGTTGAGGGACGCTGATTCTGCAATGTATGTTGCGAAGACTGCAGGCCGGAACTGCTACCGGTTTTATGCAGCAGCCATGACCGAGAATGCCAAGGCGCGGCTTGCCTTGCAGACGGGGCTGCGACGCGCATTGGAGCAGGGCGAGCTCATCCTTCATTATCAGCCGCAACTTGAACTCGGAAGCAACCGCATCATCGGTGTTGAAGCGCTGGTGCGATGGCAGCATCCGGAGAAGGGCATGATATCTCCGGCGCAGTTTATTCCTGTTGCTGAAGAAACCGGTCTCATTGTTCCGCTGGGAGAATGGGTTCTGCGAACAGCATGTCTGCAGGCGAAAGCCTGGCAGGATCAGGGAATACACTTGCGTATGGCAGTGAATCTTTCGGCACGCCAGTTCAAGGAACCATTATTTCCGCAGCGCATTCTGGAAATTGTGGATGAAACAGGATTGAGCCCGCACGGCCTGGAACTGGAGGTGACCGAGAGCATACTGGTTGACGGGTTGGAATCAGTGAATACGGTATTGCAAGACTTCAAACGGGCAGGGATCCTGATTTCTCTTGACGATTTCGGAACAGGATATTCGTCGCTGAGCTATCTGAAACGTTTTCCCATCGACAAGCTCAAGATCGACCAGTCCTTCGTGCGTGACCTGTTGTCAGACACCAATGATGCGGGCCTTGTCAGGGCGATTATCGCGATGGCCCGTGCCCTGGGCCTATTGGTGATTGCGGAGGGTGTTGAAACGCAGGGGCAGCTTGATTTTCTGCGCGCGGATGGGTGCGATGAGATACAGGGATACCATATCGCCAGACCAATGCCTTCTGAGCAAGTGGCGGAATTAATATTGCGCTACAACGCGGTTTAGGCATGAGTCTTTTGCGAGGTGATAGTTGAGGATTCTTGTGGGGAATCGCCATAGTCACACTAAGCAAAGTTGAAACAGTGCCGATAAATAATGTGTGAACCGATCGCATAGCATGCGATCGGTTGATTTTATCCGTAAAAACAAGAATCGCTGTCCGAAATGGCTTAGGGGTAAGATATGCGCGCATGGTGGAACAATCGATCGTTAAAGACTAAATTGCAGTTGGGTATTCAGCCCGTTTTATTCCTTGTGATGTTCTTGCTGCAACACACGGCACTGGATAGGTTTGAACACGATATTCTCGACAGTGCAAAAAAGGAAGCCGCAACGTCAGCCGACGGCGTGTTGAACGGCCTGAATATGCTGATGATCAATGGCATCATCAGCAATCCTGATCAACGCCAGCTGTACATCAAAAAAATGGGGTCATCCGAGGGTGTGCTTAATCTCCGCGTGATTCGCAACAAGCCGGTGCAGGACCAGTTTGGCGCAGGGCTGCCCGAAGAGCAGTCGGTCGATGATATGGATCGCAGTGTTTTGCAAAGTGCGAAATCGCAAAGCCGGTTGTTGATGCAAGATGGCAAGCATGCCTTGCGTGTGGTGGTGCCATTCATTGCGAAAAAGGAATTCAGAGGCACTAATTGTCTGGCGTGCCACACGGTACCCGAGGGATCTGTAAATGGTGCCGTCAGCATTACGCTGGATTTGGATGGCGTGTTCATGGAAATGCAGCGTGCGAATTACATCGCGTGGGGAGTTCTTGTATTTGTGCAAGTGTTGCTGTTTCTCGTATTAAGCTGGCTGATAGGTTTTGTTGTCAGGCCTGCCCGGTTGCTACAACAGGAATTGAACAGGCTGAGCGACGGTGATTTTACAGGCTGCGTACATGTGCATGGCGATGATGAGATTGGTCTGCTTGCTAAATCGGTTCAGAAAGTAAATGTTGATCTTGGGCAATTGATAGGCCATGTTAAATTGTCGGCCAAGCGTCTTGCAAAGACCGCGCAGCGGGTGGCTATGGTTTCCAGGATGACAAGTGAAGGCGTCAAGTCTCAAAAGGAAGAAACAGTCCTGGCCAGTGAAACGGTGAGACAGATAACCAATTCTTTGGATGAGGCTGTCATTGCCTCAAGAAATGCAGTTTCAGTTGCAGACGCCATTACATCCCGGGCAGGGGACGCAAAACAGGTCATCACGCAGGCCATAGCATCAATCCATGCGCTGGCCGGAGAAGTTAATTCCTCAACCCTGTTGATTCAGGAGCTGGCGCAGGAAAGCAACGACATACGCGACGTGACAAAAATAATTTCTGACATAGCAAACCAAACCAATTTGCTCGCACTCAACGCGGCCATTGAAGCTGCCCGTGCAGGGGAGGGCGGCCGCGGTTTTGCCGTAGTTGCCGATGAGGTTCGCAAGCTGGCACAGCGCACTCAGGAGGCAACGCTTGAAATCAGCAAGAAAATCGAGTCCCTGCAATCAGGTGTAACAAATGCGACGCAGGGCATGACCAAGGGGCGTGCCCGGGCCGAGGACAGCGTGACCCAGATCGACAGGACGAATGCCTCGCTCGATCAAATCATCCTGTCTATTGCGACTGTGCATGAAGCGAATGCCAGAATTGCGATGTCTGTTGAAGTGCAGAGCCAGATGACCACGAAAATCAACGAGACTATAGTGAACATCAGCAACGTTGCTGATGAAACGGCGTTGAGCTCCAAAAAAATGGCACTTGAAATCAATAAAGTTTCAGAGGCGGCGATCAATCTGAATCTGCTTGTTGAGAAATTCTTGGTGTCTGAAACTCAGGACGAGACTGATGGAGACTAGCTTGTCCAGACTGGCTTTTCAGGCAACATTTTGTTTTGAGATACAGCGCGATTCCATAACACGGCATGCGGGGTAGACATGAGCTGCCTGGAAAATGCCAGCGCCGCCGCCAGGTTGTTCAAAGCCCGGGAACTGGGCACCTCGCCCAGTTGGAATGTCTCTCCGCGGATACATAAAACAAAGGTCTCAGGTATTGTCCCATGCAGGCGCTGTGCCACCTGCAGCAAGGCTTCAGGGGATAGCGCATGGCTGTACAGAACGGGCTCGTTGCCGGCTGTTGCGCGATAAAATGAAAAAGGCGATGGCGTATCGATTCCAGCATCGATGAAAAGCACCAGCTTCCTGTCTTTCATGTCCAGGCTGTGTTCGACCTGCAACTGAAATTCTTCCATCAGTTCGAATTCGTCGGCGAGATTGTTTGCAATAAGCCATGCGTCAAGTTCACGCAACAGCATGGGGCCCAACGCATCGTCACCGCGCGACTCGTTGCCGATGGCAAAAACAAGCACGGGCGCTAGCATGTGATTTCGCCCGATCCTGAACGCGAGAGGTATGAGATACGTTCTCCGTTCACACCCAACAATTCGACTTCCAGCGGCATCTTGCCTAGCGCGTGTGTGGCACAGGACAGGCAGGGGTCGAATGCGCGCACCGCGACTTCGATGTGATTGAGCAGCCCTTCGGTAATCTCGTGGCCATTCAGGTATTGCTGCGCGACCCTGCGCACCGCCTCGTTCATCGCCTGATTGTTGTGGGTGGTGGAGACGATCAGGTTGCACATGGTGACAAGGTCGTTCTCGTCCACAAGATAGTGATGGATGAGCGTGCCGCGCGGCGCCTCGATTGCGCCGACGCCTTCAAAGCCTCGTTCGCCGCTTGTCATAAGCTCGCTGCCCGTGATGTCGTCGTCGTGCAGAAAATCATTGATCACCTCCGCCGCATGGAGCATTTCTATCATGCGCGCCCAGTGGTAGGCGAGCGGTGCGTGTAGCGGCGTTAATCCACCATAGGCAATGAATTCGTGGCGCTCGGCTTCGGCCAGCGGCGTTGAAATGAAGTCGCAATTCTGTATGCGCGATAAAGGCCCCACCCGGTACCAGCCATGCTCACGGCCCAGCGACTTGAGATAAGGGAATTTCATGTAGCTCCAGCTTTTGACTTCTTCCGCGATCAACTGCGTGTAGTTCTGATAGTCAACTCCGTCAAACAACACATGACCGGTTGCATCACGCCCGCGAAGACTGCCGTGATACAACTCAAGCTCTCCATTCAAGCCCACCATGGACATGAAGTTGGCGGAAAACGCACCGAAACTGTCATACAGTTTTGCGTTCTGCTGATGCAGTGCTTTAACCATGTGTACAGCCCCATGACACCATTCCAGTATCTGGCAAATATCTTTGAGCAATTCGCAGCGTTCAAATGTAGTGAGCGATTTGTTCACGCCTCCTGGAACTGAACCTGTGCCGTGCACACGTTTGCCTGCCGTGTGATGTATCACCTGTTGTCCGAACTTGCGCAACAGGATGCCGCGACGGGCTGTCTCGGGATATTTCTCGGCGATGCCCGCGATATTGCGTCGGCTCATTTCACTGTCGAAACCGAACAGCAGGTCAGGCGAGCTTAAGTGAAAAAAATGCAGTGCATGCGATTGCAATATCTGCCCGTAATGCATCAATCGACGTATCTTGTCCGCAGTGGACGTCAAATGTTTTGCGCCGACAATGGCATCCATGGCCTTGCTCGACGCCAGATGATGGCTTACAGGGCAGATGCCGCACAGGCGTTGCACCATCACCGGCACTTCCCAGTAGGGGCGTCCCTGAATGAATTTTTCAAAGCCGCGAAATTCGACGATATGCAGGCGCACCTGATGAATCTGGTTTTTGTCATCGAGCAAAAGGGTGACCTTGCCGTGCCCTTCCACGCGCGACAGTGGATCGATGGCGATGCGGCGCAGATTGCCAGATGTCGCGGCCGTTTCCAGAGTAGCAGTCATAAAGGCACCGTTTAAAAAGATCAATGCGAGTTATTACCCAGTGGTGGCAATATCCCTGCGAAAATTGTTTACCTTGGTTGGTGTGGATGTCTGTCATGCCCGTTAGTCCAACACCTGCTTGTTGGTTCAGGTTACACCAGATCAAGTGCTATTTATCATCATTTTTTAATTATGCCCCAATTTTAAATTGATGTTCAGCCCTTGGAAGCCATACATACCTTCATTTTTATTCAGCAACAATGGCCTCATCCAAAGTATGAGAAAACGACAAAGTCAATTCCGCCAAACACAAAGCCAGCGACTGCTGTCATGCCCATTTTCTCGTGAGCGCGTAATGATGCTGAGTTATCACGTCGAATAAACAGAATGCCCTTGCGTGCTGGTACTAAACGACACAACTCCGAGAACATTGCTTGCGCCACCCCCTGCCGCGCTCTTCGCTGGCCACGCAGGTTGGACCATATACATAGGCATCATCCGTCCCGTGATAAACGTTGAGCATTGCGCTGATGATGGGGACATCAGTCCTCACTGCTTTGGTGCCAGTCAAAAGGAAGCCTGTAATTCGATTGCCACGTCGGGCAACAATTATCAGCATCTCGCGAATCATCTCTGCTATTTTAGAATACGACGGATTGGCAGATAGTGTGCCACCACGCTCAGGTTGTGATTCTCTGCTAGTAGGGCTACGATACCGGCTATGTCGCTCTCTGAGGCACGGGCGATGTGAGCACCACTTTTTGTCATGACCTACTTTCCACAGCGATATCTACTGTCGCAATCAAGATTTGGATGGTCTCGAAGAGACTTTATTGGCACTGAAAATTACGCGATTAAGTACAATGGTTTTGTTTTCGCAATCAATTGGTTGAAAGAAATTGTAGAATTTTTCATTGGGTATTTTCACTGAAAAATAAAAAAATCAAGCTACTAGGTTTATGGATGAGAACTAATTGGTTTTGGCTGGCTCTTTGAAGAAACCTCTTCCTCCCATCCTCCACCAAGTGTCAGAAATAATTTGATCTGATCTGTTGCTACTTGCACATCGGAGGTTGCGAGGTCTGCTTCGGCGGCGGAGAGATTGCGTTGGGCATCGATATTGTCAAGGTAGGAAAGGCGTCCAGCGAGGTAAAGTGTTTGTATTTCGCGGCTGACTTCTCCGGCCTCATTTCGTGCCTGGCGCAGTGCGGTGTTGCGATCGAGGTCGCGGGCCAGAATGGTAAGTGTATTTTCGACTTCCTGCAGCGCTTTGAGAACGACTGAGTCGAAATGTGCCAGCGCAGCATCGTTACCGGCTTCAGCCTGGCGCAGGCGGGCTTTTTCCAGATTACCCGGCAGGCTCCAGGAGATCAGCGGGCCGATGGCCCAGCGTTGTGTCTGCGGTTGTCCCATATGTTCCAGAATACCTGTGGCACCGCCTGAAAATCCAAGCGTGATGTTGGGGTAGAGCGCTGCGGTCGCCATACCAATGCGTGCTGTGGCTCCGGCAAGGGTGCGCTCCGCCTGGCGAACATCGGGACGTCGCCGCAATAGCATTGCGCCATCGCCGACAGGAATCGGGCTGGTCAATGTAGGCAACTGTTTGCAATTGGCGAGCTCGCGTGGGTATTCGCCCGGCGTATGGCCGGTAAGCACGGCAAGCTGGTAAAGAGCGATGCGTTGGCGCGCGGTGTAGATAGGTATGTTAGAACGGGCTTGATCGACCAGTCTGTTTGCACGTGGCAGATCAACCGCCGTCCTGCGTCCTCCGACAACCAGACGGGCGACTGCATCCTGATTTTTTTGCTGAAGATCAAGGCTGTGCCGGGCAATTTCCAGCTCCTGTCCGGCAGCACAGGTTTCTGTATAGGCTAAGGCGACATCTGCGACGATACTGATGCGTGCCAGATCGAGAGCGGCCCGACTTGCTTCAGCATCGGCTGTAGCTGCTTCGGCAGCACGTTTCAGGCCGCCTACAAGGTCAACCTGGTAGGAAACATTGATGCCGGCATCGGCCAGATTTTCTACGGGTATGGGGGTTGGCAAAAGAAAGGCCTCGCCGGATTGCCGGGTGCGGGCGGCAGAAGCTGAAGCGTTCGCTTTAACGTCTGTAGCACTTCTGGCTTCCATTGCCACGGCTTCGCTGCGGGTAAGATTGGCTGCAGCAATGCGCAGGTCGGTGTTGGCGGCCAAGGCTTCTTCGACGAGATGGTTCAATGGCGCATCGTTATATTGTTTCCACCAGTTGTTGGGTACCTCCCCTTCCTGAACGAGAGTGTTTTGAGTTGCGCCGATAAATGGTTTCTGGGCGCTCGCCGCGTTGATTTTCGCTTGCGCCGGCAATTTGTAATCCGGTCCGACACTGGTGCAGGCAGCGAGCATGAGGGCCAGGATGCATCCTGACGCAATACCTGTCTTCATGGTTTCGCGCCTTTGCCGGAGTTGGACTGAAGGATGGTCACAGTTGCAGTGCGTCCGGCAATCAGGTTGGCCTCGTGGGGATTGTCGAGGGCGATACGCACCGGGACCCTCTGCGCCAAGCGAACCCAGCTGAAGGTCGGGTTGACGTTGGGTAACAGGTTGCTCCCGGTGGCACGGTCGCGATCCTCGATGCCGGCGGCGATGCTCTGCACATGTCCATGCAGACTCTTGGTGTCTCCCATCAGCTTCACTCGTGCAGCCTGGCCGACAGCGATATGCTTGAGCTTGGTCTCCTCAAAATATCCTTCTATACGGAACGAATTCGCATCGATCAGTGCCATCACGGGTTTTCCGACGCTGACGTAGTTGCCCACGCGCAAGCTGAGATCGGAAAGTGTTCCATCGGCAGGTGCGACAACGCGGGTTCGTCGCAAGTTGAGTGCCGCCAGATCGCGGCTGATGACGGCCTGAGACAGCGCAGCCTCGGCTTCTTCAACCCTGGATATGCCCTGTTCCTTATTTTCTTCTGCCACAAGATCACCGAGAGTCTTGTCACGCTTAGCTTCGCGTTTTGCCAGATTGAGCTTGCTGCGCTGAGCGACAAGTGCCGCCTCAGCTTCGCGCAGTGCCAAGGTATAGCGTTCTTGATCGATCTGGAATAACACTTGGCCGCGTTTAACCTGCTGGTCGTTGGTCACGGCCAGGCTAGTGACTATGCCTGAAACATCCGGCGCGATTTGGACGATGTCGGCCCGTACCCGACCATCCGGTGTCCAGGGGTCGACCTGATAGTAGATCCATATCTTTCGCAGGGTAAACAAAGCGATGGCAACGAGAGCCAGAGTAACCGCCACACGGCCGAATTTTTCGAGATTTGGTTTGGACATATGCAGGCTCATGAAATGGTAGTAGTTAAAAACAACATCACAATGCCCCAGATGATGACGAACAGGGCGGTCTCAAATAGTGCCTGATGCCATACGCGTCGATTCAGGCCAAATAAAACCACTATGCGATGCAACGCAAAGGTCAGAATCAACGCGATGATGCTGGTAATAAATTCGGAGTTCAGATAAACCCCGAATAATTCGGTATCGCTCATCTTGCAGAACTCCCGGCAACGCTTGGGGCGAACCTCGCTTGTGGAAAGAGATTGCGGCGCAGGCCGACAAGGGCGGTTAGGGCCCTCACGCCGCTGGCGGGAAGGCTGGATGACAAGGTGTTCAAGGCGTGGTCCAGAGCAGGCAAAAGTTGTCCATCGCTGGCGGCGCTGCCCGCAGTGCGGGCGGCATAGTATTTGCCTATGGCTTGCAAGAGTTGTTCAACAACGATTTTTTCAGGTGCAAGTAGCTGGTCGCGGATGTCTTGCAGCGCAACCAAATCCATTCCGACCCGCAATTCATTGAGTGCATCGATGCCACTCAGCGCTTCGTTTTTGCTTGCTGAAAGTCGCGGGGCAAGCAGACCCAGGCGATCAACCATGTGTGAAGCAAAAGCCGCAGGCTCTTCTTCGCTATTGCCATGTGCTAATTGCGCCAAACTTTTCCAGGTATGGTGAAGAAGACGTCTGGCGCTTGCATCGGTGCTCATGGATCGTAACGTCCGGGTAATAAAGATGGCCGTGAAAATACCAAAAAACATAGATAAATTGACATTCAGAAATCTGGCGAAATCGGTGCTGAGACGTTCCTGAATGGCCATCGCATTGCACAGGTTGAGCAATGTTACTAAAGATAATAGCGCCCTGTGAGGATTAAGCATGACCATACCTATGCTCAGCATGGTTGGTGCCAGAGCCATGATCAGCATAGGGAAGCTGTCGATGGCGGGAAAAATAACGAACAGGTAAATGGCGGCAAGTGGAACCGCTATGAGCAGTGAAATGCCGAATGTTTTCATGGCCGGTGCAGGGTCGTCCATGGCGGCAAACAGGCAGCTGAGTATGGCGGCGAGCATTGCGCTTGCGCCTCCTTCGGTCCAGCCAAAACCAATCCAGACAGAACAGGTAATCAGGATGGCTATGGTGGCAGCCGCACCCGAGATCAGGGCGAGACCCGGATCGCTGTGCATTGGGCGCTCGCCGGCTTTGACGACGATTTCGCTGAAGGCGGACGGCAAAGGTGATTGTGTGTCATTTAAATGGGCGAGAAGTGCACGTCCTTCATCCAGCGCCTTGACAAGATTCTGCAAACGGACAAACAGACCGAGTTGGTTGAGCGAATACCAGTCGCTCCGACTGGTCGCAGCGCTCATCGAGTCCAATTCCTCAATTAAAAGACCGGATGTGTTCGTCGAATTGTTCGCATTTATCCAATCTGAAACCATGGTGATGGCGTTGAGGCTTTGGGCATCCAGACTGGATCGCTCGCTTCGCATCGCGGCCAGCCTGTCTGACAAGCTGGAAAGGATAGGGATAAGCATCAGTATCCGGTCATGGAGTGCCTGTACAGTTGCTGTCGTTTCGCGCAAGTGCGAGGTGTCGAAAGGCAGGTGCGTGGCCATGATGTGGATTTCGCTGGCGGCCACGGCCAGACGTGCCCGATCATTTACCAATGCAGCAGGATTGTCGCTATGGAGTATGTCCAGAGCCCAGCGATCCGCTTCACCCAACCAGCTCTGGAGTCGGATGCGCAAAGCTTCGCTAACCGGGCGGGGAAACCACAAGCTGTGAACTACAGTGGCACAGATGATGCCGAGTACGATTTCCTCTGACCTGGCGACGGCCAGAGTGAAAATCTCGCCTGGCTGGTTGACGCTGGAGAAACCGATGATGGCTGCCGTATATCCGGCCAGCATCATGATGTAACTTCGCGGAGAACGATCCAGCAACGAAATTGCAAGACAGCCACCAACCCATAATGCCATCGCAAGACTAAGCAAAACAGGCGCATTGGCCAAATTCGGTACCATGATCACGGCGGCGCATGCGCCGAGCAGGGTGCCGAGCAGCCGCTGCAGGGCTTTTGAGCGCACGGCAGCAGCGAGTGGTTGACTGACAATATACACCGTCATCATCGCCCAATATGGTTGTTGCAAGTCTATGCACATGCTCAAGTAAAGCGCGAGTATGGCAGCGCCAAAAGTGGCGACCGAAAAATTCAGGTTTTTCCAATTAATCTGGAACATGGATTTATTTTTTATCCTCTATCACCAGAATATCTTCATTTTCCAACCCAGCGTGCAATGTCGCAAGGACGCACAGAGTGGCTTTCAAGTCGGCATCGCTGATCGATATAAGCAGACGTTTTCGAATTTTCCCTAAGGCATCCTCAACCAATACCGCTAACTCCTCACCTGAGGTGGTGAGGTGCATAGTTTTTGCACGCCGATCAATGCTATCGTCACGCCGCTCGACCAAGCCTTGTGCGCAGAGCTGATCGAGTAGTCTGACCAAAGAAGGGCCTTCCATGCCGATTTCCTCGGCCAGGATGTTCTGGCGCATGCCACCACCAAATCGGGCGATGTGAAGGACGGGAAATGCCTGAGACTCGGATATTCCGTAAGCCGAGAGGGCACGACTGACTTTTTTGCGATAAATGCGTGCTACCCGGATGAGATCGCTGGTCAGTTGGAGTTCGTTCTTCCTTCGGTTTGTGGTCATAGTGAGACTATCCCTGATATGAGATAAACATAATAGGTAGCTAACTAACGATTGTCAAGCTGGAAGATTGGCGGGCTTTTCAATTGGCATGATTGAATACTTCTGGTTAACCGAACGTAGGAACATTGAGGTAAGCGAGAACATTGCGCAAATGCTGTTGCGCCGATCCGCCAAACGATGCGCCGGCAACACCGGCAGGTATTGAACGGTTATATTCCGGAGTGACAAAAAGCAACACTTTTACCGCAGCAATCTTTGCATTCAATCGTTTGACGGAATCGGCCTGTTATGCAACGTCATCCTGGTTATAGAGCGGTAAGTCACCAATTTCAACATGCGGGAACGAGAATTCGGACGGTGCCAGTTAAATAATGGCTTATGCAACACTTCAAAACACACCAATGATACGCATAATGTATATTATGTAAAATCACTATGATTAAAAAATATCTTCCCTTGCGAGTCGTTTGAAAACCGCCCTGCCATTACGATTCTAAGATCACCTCTTGCGTAACGGGTCCAGCAAAGGCGACAAACCGTTATGGTCCAGCTCCTGCATCAGCGCCAGCAACTGACCAAGTTCGCCATTAGGAAATCCCACCTTTGCATACCAGTTGAGATAATGTCCCGGCAGATCAGCAATCAAATAACCCTTGTATTTGCCGAATAGCATCTTGCGGACCAGCAGTAACTCCAGATGATTTTGATTCATTAAGTTGTCGTCAATAAAATTAATAATGTATCAAATAAACAGAATGTTGAAATTAAATTTGAATGTTATTTGGTATGTTTAAAATGTGCATTTACAGCCCGCTTAGCACCTTGATATGTGCTGTGGCACAACGCCCCAAGGCGCTCAGTGCATAACCGCCTTCCAAAACTGAAACTATGCGTTTATTAGCGTATTGATTTGCAATTTCTTTGATTTGTTCGGTCACCCAAATGTAATCCGCCTCGCGCAAGGCAAGACCACCCATATCATCTTCACGGTGCGCATCAAAGCCTGCCGAAATAAGCAACAGTTGCGGCTGAAAGCGCGCCAATGCCGGCAGCCAGTGCGCTGTTACTGCCGCGCGAAATTCTTCGCCGGAAGTTCCCGCTGCCAGCGGCACGTTGATCATGTGATTATTGCCGCTTTTGGCGCCTTGGTAGGGATAATAGGGATGGCGAAAGGTCGAGCAGAGCATCACGCGGTCATCGTCGTGAAAAATATCCTCCGTGCCGTTGCCGTGATGCACATCGAAATCGGCAATTGCCACACGCTGCAAACCATGTATTGCCAGCGCATGAGCGGCTGCGATAGCCACATTGTTGAACAGGCAAAATCCCGCAGCGGCAGCTTTTCCGGCATGGTGTCCAGGCGGACGGATATTGCAAAAGGCGTTCTCCACCCTTCCCTCCATGACAAGATCAACAGCATGAATCGCAGCCCCGGCAGCATGGAGTGCAGCCGATAAAGTATGCGGGTTCATCGCCGTATCGCCATCGAGATAAACCAGCCCCGACTTGGGTGATGATGCAAATACGGATTCGACGTATGCTTCATCGTGCACGCGCAGCAACTGCTCCAGTGTCGCTTCAGGCGCATCGCAACGGGCAAGATAAGGCATCAAGCCCGAAGCGATAAGCTGATCTTCTATCGCCTGAATACGCGCGGGGCTCTCGGGATGATCCGCGCCCATTTCATGTTTCAGACAGGCAGGATGTGTCAGATAGGCAGTTTGCATAGCAATCTTTGCACCTCCGTGTGAAAAATATCTTTTAAAGCACCTTGCGAAGCGACTTGATGCTGATGTCGTCCGTGTTGCCCGCGACTTCAAACCCCAGCCTGTCCATCATGTGCAGCATGTCGGTGTTGTCCTTAAGCACTTCGCCTTGCATTATTTTCAATCCTTTGGAGCGGGCAGCGTCCATCAGGGTAGTCATCAGGCGTTGCCCCAGCCCCTTGCCATGCATGGCATCAGCGATCACGAGCGCGAATTCGCAGCTTTCGCCATCCGGATTGATCGCAAAGCGCGCAACGCCCAATTCTACCTCTGTGCCGTGAACCTCGGTCACCGCAATCAGCGCCATCTCGCGGCTATAGTCGATCTGAGTGAAGAGTACCAGTTGTTGCTGGCTCAATTCCTGCACGCTGTTCATGAAGCGGAAGAAACGCGACTGTTCAGACAAGCTGCGAACAAAGCTCTGTTCAAGCCCGGCGTCTTCAGGCCTGATCGGACGTATTGTGATGTCGGTGCCGTCAGGCAGCTGCCAGTGATTGACCAGATGCGTAGGATATGGGTAAATCGCCATGTGCGCGTACCGATCCGCACTCGGCTGCCTGAATTCCACCACCACGCGTGCATCGGCGGCCAGAAGTCCATGTTCATCCACGATCAGCGGATTGATGTCCATCTCCATCAGCATGGGCAATTCGCACACCATTTCCGAGACGCGCAGCAACACGCTTTCCAGTGCATTGATGTCGGCCGGCGGCATGTGACGGAATGCGCCCAGCAACTTTGAAACGCGGGTTCTGCTGATCAGCTCGCGGGCCAGAAATGCGTTCAAGGGCGGCAGGCTGACCTGTGCATCTCCCATCACTTCCACGGTCGTCCCTCCTGCGCCAAAAGTGATGACAGGGCCGAATACAGGATCGTGACTCACACCCACCATCAGCTCGCGCCCGTTGGGTTTGACGATCATGGGTTGTATGGAAACGCCATCCATGTGAGCCCCGGGTCGATTGCGCCCGATACTCTCAATGATCTCGAGGTAGGCTGCGCGCACCGCCTGCGCATTGCCGAGATTGAGCATCACGCCGCCCGCATCGCTCTTGTGGCTGATGTCGCGTGAATTGACCTTCATGGCCACCGGAAAGCCCAGTTGCTGCGCGATCAGCAGCGCTTCATTCGGCGATCTGGCCACCATGGTCTGGGCTACCGGAATATGAAAGGCAGACAGCAAGGCCTTGGATTCCATTTCGCTCAATATTTTTCGTTTATCCTGCAGCGCTCCTTCGATCACCATGCGCGCCCCTTCCACATCAGGGGGCAGTTGATGCGACAGCGGCTCCGGCATTTGCATCAGCAACTTCTGGTTCTGATAATAATCCGAAAGATAGGAAAACACTTCAACTGCGGGTTCAGGCGTACGAAAGTTCGGTTTTTTAGCGTGTGCAAACAGCTTGCGCGATTCGGCCACCTGCGCCTCGCCCATCCAGCAGGTCAACAGCGGTTTGCTGTATTGATTGGCTAATTCGATCACGACTTGTGCTGCCTCCAGCGGCTTGGTCATTGCCTGCGGCGTCAGTATCGTCAGCACGCCATCCACGTTGGGATCTTCCAGGCATGCTGCAACCGCATGCCGATAACGATCGGCCTGGGCGTCTCCTATGATGTCTACCGGGTTGCCGTGCGACCAGTTGGCCGGCAGCACCTGATTCAAACGCTCGATGGTGGCATCCGACAGGCTCGCCATCACCAGCCCCAGATCGGATGCACGGTCGGTGGCCATCACGCCAGGTCCCCCGCCGTTGGTCACGATCGCCAGACGGTTACCTGAAGGATGAAAACCGCAGGACAAAGCCTTCGCGGCAGAGAATAATTGTGTGACCGTCTGCACTCGCACCACCCCTGCGCGGCGCACGGCGGCATCAAACGCATCATCTGAACCCACTAGGGATGCGGTATGCGACATGGCCGCTTTGGAGCCTGCCTCATGGCGGCCGACCTTGATCAGAATCACAGGTTTGACGCGGGCAGCAGCGCGCAGCGAACTCATGAAGCGGCGCGACTCGCGTATCCCCTCGATATAAAGCAGGATGTTCTGCGTCTCTTGGTCGGATACCAGAAAATCAAGGATTTCGCCGAAATCCACATCGGCGGAGGAACCCGTCGACACGACACTGGAGAATCCGACATCGTTGACCTCAGCCCAATCCAGTATGGCAGTGCACAATGCGCCGGACTGGGAGACGAGCGCCAGATTTCCCGCATTTGCGCCGCCCTTGTTGAAGGTGGCATTAAGTCCAATTCCGGGTCGCATCACGCCCAGACAATTGGGGCCGACAAGACGTATGCCATAGCGTTTTGCATTGTCCAGCATACGCCGTTCAAGTTCCTGTCCTTCAGCGCCTGTTTCGGCAAAACCTGCTGTGATGATCACCGCCGCCTTAACCCCGTGTTTTCCGCATTCTTCGATGATGTCGGGAACCGTTTGTGACGGCGTGGCAATCACCACCAGCTCGATAGCATCCTCAATTTCGGCAATCGATGCAAAGGCACGATGCCCCTGCACTTCGGTTACACGTGAATTGACAGCATAGAGCGCACCCTTGAATTTGCTTTCCAGCATGTTGTGAAAAACAATCTGGCCAACCGAATCGATGCGATCGCTCGCGCCAAAAACAGCTACGGATTTGGGTGAGAAAAGTGGTGTAAGATAATGTTCTGACATGATATTATTTTCACGGTTTGGCATGAAATCCGATAATCTTACTGAAGGCAAGTATATATGATCTGCGCGTTGATAGCGCGCTCAACCCTTCTCCATGAAACGCTCAAGATGCGTTAAAAAGGTGCGTGTCTTGACGGGCAGATAGCGGCGCATCGGCATCACCGCCCAGGCGGGAACCGCAGGCAAAGACCATTCCGGCAATACGCGCACCAGTCTGCCCAGTTTTATATCCCCGATTGTAAAGCTGCAAGGCAGTGCCCCAATGCCTGCACCGTCCAGCAACAGCTGCCGTATCATGTCCGGGGAGTTTAAGGTGAGCCGTCCGGGTGGGATACCTTCCCACTCCGACTTGCCATCCAGCAATTTCCAGGGAAACGCGCTTCCCTGATCCGAGAGCAGGCGCACCGCCTGATGGTGAACAAGATCATCAGGGTGCAGTGGGGGTGGATGAAGCGCAAGATAGATGGGACTCGCATAAAGCGCAAAGTGCTGTTCGTCTATTTTTCTTGCGATCAGAGTGTTATCGTCAGACAAATCCCCCATACGTATTGCCAGATCGTAACGCTCCGAAATCAGATCGACGCGCCTGGATGACAGATCAAGATCGAGCTGAATTTCAGGATAAGTCTCGATGAAGGTGGCAATGGCCCGCGAAAAATGCTGCCTGGCATAATCGCCCGGCATGGAAACACGCAAACGACCGCGGGGCTTTGACTCGTGGCTCAGCACAAAATCCTGCGCTGCTGCAACTTCTTCGGCAACGCGGCGGCAATGATCCAGAAACTCCAGACCGAAATCGGTCAACGTCAGGCGCCGGGTGGTTCGCGTCAAGAGCCGCTGACCCAGTCCTGCTTCCAGATTGGAGAGGCGACGGGAAACGGTCGCCTTGGGGATGGACAGGTGTTCGGCCGCACGCACCATGCTCTGGAATTCTGCAATGGTGGCAAACAAAATGTAATCATCCGCGGATATTTGTTCCATATGCGGGATAGTCTATCTCGAATTAACGGCTTTAACTATCTTTTTGCATGCATTACGATGCACTCACTCTGGTTTAATTGAAAAAGCGATCATGAATACACAGAAATCCCGCCGCATTGAACAGATGATTGAAGGTGTACAGACGTCTGATGGCGCAGGCGTCAAACTGACGCGCGTGCTGACCGGAAAACTGCAACGCCGTCTCGACCCGTTTCTGATGCTGGATGAGTTCGGCAGCGATGTGCCTGACGATTATATCGCGGGTTTTCCGGATCATCCGCATCGCGGATTCGAGACAGTCACCTATATGTTGTCCGGCCGCATGCGTCACCGCGACAGCGCCGGCAACGAAGGTTTGCTTGAAAACGGCGGTGTGCAGTGGATGACCGCCGGTCGCGGCGTGATTCATTCAGAGATGCCCGAGCAGATCGAGGGCGTGATGGAAGGTTTTCAGCTCTGGGTGAATCTGCCTGCCAGACACAAGATGGATGCACCCTGGTACCGGGATTTTGCAAGCGCTGAAATTCCTGAATATGTCACGGCAAACGGCGTCAGGGTGCGGGTGATTGCAGGAACAAGTGCCGGTATTGATGGCGCCATCACACGTCATGACACCGAGCCTGTGTACCTGGATGTTCATTTGCCTGCAGGTACAACTTTCCAGACCGAGCTGCCCGCTACACACAACGCATTCATCTATGTCTATCGTGGAGAGGTGGCAGCTGGCGAAACGAAAGTTAAGGCACACCGCATGGGAATCTTAAGCAATGATGCAGACAGCGTGATCATTACGGCTGACACGGATGCGAAGCTGATTTTGATTGCCGGCCGACCGCTGAATGAACCCATTGTGCAATATGGACCATTCGTGATGAACACGCAGGATGAAATTCATCAGGCACTGGATGACTACAGAAGCGGGCATTTCGTTTAACAGTTTAGGAGAAAAATGATGTCTGCACATTACACCAAAACTGCAATCGGGCTGCACTGGTCAATCGCCTTGCTGATTTTTTCGGCTTTCCCGCTTGGACTGTACATGCATGACCTGAAACTCTCGCCCACCAAACTTCATCTTTACAGCTACCACAAATGGATAGGCATCACCGTGCTGATGCTGGCCGTACTGCGCGTTTTGTGGCGCGCCACGCATAAACCGCCGGCGCTGCACCTCGCGCGCTGGCAGGAATTCGCAAGCAGCGTCGTGCACGCCGCGTTGTATCTGCTGATTCTTGTCGTGCCGATGACCGGCTGGCTAATGAGCTCCGCCAAAGGCGTTCAGACGGTATGGCTGGGTATTGTTCCGCTGCCCGATCTGGTCTCCAAAGACAAGGCTCTGGGTCACCTGTTGGGCAACGTGCATATGATATTGAATTACACCTTGCTTGTGCTGGTGGTGCTGCACATCGCTGCAGCACTCAAACACCACTTCTTAGACCGGGACGACGTGCTCTTGCGCATGCTGCCAGGAAAATAATCGAAAGAAACACCATGAAAATTTTTAATAAAAATATTATTGTTTCCGCCTTGCTGTTTGTGGCTTGCCAGACATGGGCTGCGGAATATAATCAGGTGCAATTGAATCAAAGCACGGTGACCTTTGGCTACAAACAAATGGGCGTGCCCATGGAGGGGAAGTTCGGCAAGTTTGCGGTACAAGTTTCATTTGATCCTGCAAAACTGGCCAGCGCACAGGCTCGGATCGACGTTACGCTTGCCAGCATCGATACAGGCTCTTCCGAGGCGGACGAAGGCGTGGCAGGAAAGTTATGGTTCAATACCAAGGTCTACCCGTATGCCAGCTTTGTTTCCACCGGCGTCAGGCCGCTTGGCGGAAATCGCTATCAGGCCACGGGCAAACTCACCATCAAGGGAAAAGCGCTGGATGTGGCAGCGCCGGTCACCTTAACAGTCAACGGCAATCTCGCTTCATTTGATGGCAGTTTTAATGTCAAACGCCTATCCTATGACGTCGGCATAGGCGAATGGACCGATCTCGACACGGTCGCCGACGACATACAGATCAAGTTTCACCTCGTTGTTCTTGCATCACCTGCTCTGTCTTTATCCAACCAACCACAAAGGAAATAACCATGAAAAAACTCATTGCCTTATGCATCGCAGCTTCATTCTCATCCATCGCCTTTGCCGAACCGGAAACCTATGTGCTTGACGTCAATCACAGCAAGCCGCGCTTTGAATACAGCCACTTTGGCTATTCCACCCAGCAGAGCCGTTTTGACACACTTAAAGGGACCATTACCCTGGATCGCGCTGCGAAAACTGGCTCAGCGGATATCACCATCGATGCCACCTCGGTTGACAGCGGATATCCTGTATTCAACGGTCATCTCCAGGGAGAGGATTTTTTCGATACAAAAGATTATCCGAGCATCACTTTCAAATCGGACAAGTTCAAGTTTGAAGGAGATAAAGTGGTCGCCGTTGATGGCGATTTGACGATCAAGGGCATCACCAAGCCGGTCACGCTGACTGTGACATCGATGCTGTGCATGCCACACCCTATGGTCAAGAAAGACGCATGCGGTGCCAATGCCACGACCAAAATCAAGCGTTCGGATTTCAACATGGGCAAATATGCGCCTTACGTGAGCGACGAGGTCACTTTGTCGATTCCTGTCGAATCTATTAAACAATAACCCCACCCCCCGCCCCACGGCGGGGAGGCAAAAAGGAAAAACATGACTACTACCCTGTTCAACCCAATTACACTGGGCAAACTGCAACTGAAAAACCGCATCGTCATGGCGCCGTTGACGCGATGCCGCGCCACAGGCAATGTACCCAACTCGCTGATGAAAGAATATTACCGTTTGCGCGCGGATGCCGGCCTGATTATCGCGGAGGGCACCTCCCCTTCCGCGAATGGTCTGGGCTATGCGCGTCAGCCTGGCCTGTTCAGCAAGGAGCAGGTATCCGGCTGGCGCGAGGTAACAAACGGCGTGCACAAGGCTGGCGGCAAGATGTTTGTGCAAGTGATGCATACCGGCCGTGTCAGCCATCCGGCCAACATGCAACCGGGCACGAAAATACTTGCTCCATCTGCGCTTGCTGCGCCTGGCGAGATGTGGACGGACAGCAACGGCATGCAACCTTACCCAGTGCCTGCCGAGATGTCTGAAGCCGATATCGCCAGCACGATTGCAGAATACGCAGCAGCCGCGAAAAATGCGATCGAGGCCGGATTTGACGGCATCGAATTGCACGGTGCAAACGGTTATCTGATCGACCAGTTCCTCAACACCGCCTCAAATACACGTGCCGACCGCTGGGGTGGCAGCATCGAGAACCGCATCCGTTTTGCCGTGGAAGTGGCAAAGGCTGCAGCAACCGCGATCGGTGCCGAACACATCGGCATGCGCATATCGCCCTATGGCGTGTTCAACGGCATGGCAGCCGATGCTGAAATGGATGCGCTGTATGAGCATCTGATAGCCAAGCTCAACGAAATCGGCCTTGTGTATATACACATCGTGGATCACAGTTCCATGGGCGCACCCGAGGTCAGCCCTGCATTGAAGGCGAAAATACGTGCAACGTTCAAAGGTCGCTATATTCTTTCCGGCGGCTATGATCTGGCACGTGCAAATAGCGATCTTGATGCTTCGCGCGGCGATCTGGTTGCCTTCGGCCGCCCTTTCATCTCCAATCCGGATCTGGTGGAAAAACTGAAGCATGGAACGGCTTTGGCAGAACCAGATTTCAACACCTTCTACACGCCGGGTGAAAAAGGCTATACCGATTATTAGAAACAGGATTGAGGATCGAGGATTCAGCCCCCGGCTTGCCGGGGATTTTTCATTGTTCGCTGCGCATCTTCGCCAGCTTTTCCTTCAACTCAGGCAGTATGGCTGCAACGGCTTTTTCGCCTTCCAGTATTGCCAGATGCCTGTCATCCAGATTGGCCTGTGCGATTTCCCGCGTGACGGGACGGATAACCACATCGGCACTTGATAATTCATATCGATTGATGGTCTGGCTCATGATGTCGAAGCTTTGCATCAACACATCAACCGTGGTATCTATCTTGTTGTTTATAGGCGAGTTTGATATATTTACGGCAATCACAAAATCGGCATCAAGCGCACGCGCTTCAGCAACCGGCACGGGGCTGACAAGCCCGCCATCCACGTAACTGCGACCATTGATGATGACAGGCTGAAACACGCCCGGCACCGCGCAGGAAGCGCTGACAGCAACTCCTGTGTTTCCGGTGCGAAAAACGATTCTTTCACCGCTGGCCAGATCCGTTGCAACCACCGCAAAGGTGCGATTCAGTTTTTCCAGTGGTCTCTGCTTGACAGCCTTGTTGATGAAATTTTCCAGCGGTTTACCAATAAACAGACCTCGATTGGGCCATGTCCAGTCAACCACCTTTTCCTCTTTCATGGGGATGGACATTTCCTGCAACTGAAAACCGCTGTAACCGGCTGCATACAGTGCGCCTATCGCAGAGCCGGCACTGGTACCGACGACGATGTCCGGCACGATACCCTGCGCCTCCAGTGCCTTGATCACCCCGATATGGGCAAAGCCGCGCGTCCCACCACCGCCCAATACCAGTGCGATTTTAAGCGGTGGTTTTGCAACAGGCGTTACGACGACGGGAGGCACTATGGCAGGGGCTGGCGTGGACACGGTGCCGCAAGCCACCAGAAATAGCGGCAGACATTGCATGACAATTTTTAATAAGGGGTTGTAAGCCCAAATCAACGGAATTTTCAGATTGGCTATTTGTGTCTATCCTCCTCGAAAAGGTAAAAGTTTCTTGGAAGGCAATACAAACAGTTTAACTGCTCTTTTCTTTGGCTGACCGTTCACGTGTTTCTAAATATGTATGCAGTTCAGCGACAACTCCCTGTTGCGCGGCGAGTTTCGCTTCGGTCGTTGCCAACGCAAGCTCAAGATCGCGCACCTGTCCACTTAGCACATCTTCCTTGGAGATCGATGCATCGAGCTGACCCTTCATCGACTGCACCTGGATTTCTTTGTCGGCGAGCCGCGCTTCAATGGTTTTAGCGTGTTGTTCGACAGCCTGCAGCGCTTCCAGCTTTTGCGCTAACTGCCGACCATGGGTTTGTTGGTCGTACAGGCCTTTTTGTGTATGCGACAGGTCGGCTACCAGCCGAGCCCCTTCTTTATTTAGACGGGTTAAATCATCCTGCTTGATGATCAAACTTTGTTTTAGTTGGCGCATCTCGGCCTGCATTTGCTGGATCTGCTGCTCATGCCGGCGTTGATCCTGTTCGCGCTGATCCTTGACCGATTGCCGATAGTGCTCCAAGGCGTCACGGGCATGCTGGTGCTTTTCCTCCATCGACTGGAGATGCACCTCATTTTCGACCAGACGTTCCTTCAGATCGGCCACGTGCTGCTCCAGCGTGTGGCGGGCTATTTTTTCGCTTTGCAACTCCTGGGTCGTAAGTTCATGTGCGGCTTTTTCCTGAAGCGTCATTGTTTCGGCATGCTGTAATTGCGCGTTTAGCGTCGCGACCTCTTGTTTGAGCGTAGACACTGCCTCGGCGTTTTGACGATCCTTTTCGGCGCTTTGCGCCTGGATTTCGTCGACGCGAATGCTCGCCTCATCCTGCAATTGGACTGCCAACCGGGCGACCAGGTCTTGTAAAACTTCGCTGATTGATGTTTTGCGGGTGTCGCCACCGCCGTCTTCCTCTTCAAGTTCCTTCAAATACTTGTGAATCGTGGTCTTGGAGCCGGTATTCCCAAGCGCAATGCGCACGGCATCGACAGACGGATTCTTGCCTTGAGCAATCAATGAATTGCGAGCTTTTTTAACTTCCGATTTATACAGTCCTGTACGTGCCAAGGTTCCCTTTCTATCCGGAGGTGAATATAACGTAATAGATTACATACCACGTAATTACGTACCGAAATGATAAAATAATCACCGCTAAATTGCAATAAGATACACACAGGATAATTGAGCATTATCCTGTGTGATGACCAAAATATCGATATTGAGGGGTCGTCTCAGGGTTGCGGTTTGGCAATGCTGCATTGATAGGGGTTCCAAGCCGGAACCCCAGAAAATTCCGCCAACCACCCCGACCGTCAGCCCGCAAGCTGCTTGATGCCTCGGCCAAGCGTCCGAACGCTTCGTTTACGTACTCCAATGCCTTCGGTTCTGCAACCTGCGCACATAGAGGTCGTCTCAAAAACGGAAAAATCGTACGCTAAGACCGTGCATTCTCGCAAACGAGGGTTTTATGGGGATGGACGCGAGCAAGGCGGAACCACTGCATATGTCCAGAATTCTTCTCCCAAAACAATCCCTTGATTTATTCTCCCCGAACAGCGATGATATACATGAGTAATGGGAGAATGACATGGCTATTGTGATCGAAGACTTGCAAATGGAACGGCTGGCGCAGCAGCTTGCCAAGGCAGAGGGCGTAACCGTCACGGAGGTGGTGCGTGAGAGCCTGTTGTCCCTGGCGGACATGCGTGGGCTTGTCGCGAAGAAACCGCCGCTACGGCAACGGCTTGCCGCGCTGGCGCGCGAGGTTGATGCGTTACCGCACCGACCCGATACCCGTAGCGACAACGACATCCTCGGTTACAACGAGCACGGCGCATGGTGATCGACACTTCTGCCGTATTGGCCTGGCTGAAACATGAGCCGGAACGCGAACGGATTGTCGCCGCCCTGGAAGCGCACAAGGTGTGCCGCATATCGGCAGTGAGCTTATTGGAGGCTCACATCGTGGTGCGGGCGCGCGAACATCACACCATGCCGGGCAAGCTGCAACGATTTCTAGAAGAAATTGGCGCAATCGTCATTCCATTCGACGAGCAGCAGGCCCGTCTCGCCGATGATGCTTTTCAACGCTATGGCAAAGGACAGGGCCACCCGGCTCAGCTGAACCTGGGTGACTGCGCGGTCTACGCGCTAGCCAAGGCTCTCGACGAACCGTTGCTGTTCGTTGGCAACGATTTCGCGCAGACGGACATTGAAAAATGTTGATCGGTTACGCTCGCGTCTCCACGCGCGACCAGAAACCGCACCTGCAACTGGATGCGTTGAATGAGGCCGGCTGCAACCGCATCTTCGAGGAAACGGCGAGCGGGTCCAAACGCGAACGACCGGAACTTCAGGCCGCTCTGGATTTCATGCGCGCCGGCGACACACTGGTTATCTGGAAACTGGATCGACTGGCCCGCTCCACCCGTCAATTGCTCGACACTGTGGATGGATTGGCGCAACGGAGCATCGGGCTGAAGGCGTTGACGCAGGACATCGACACCACTACCGCTGGTGGCCGTCTCATCTTTACCGTGTTCGGCGCAATTGCTGAGTTCGAGAGAGAAATTATCCGCGAACGTACCAGCGCAGGCCTTGATGCTGCGCGCTCACGTGGTCACAAGGGCGGACGCCCACGTGCACTGGTGGAGAAGGACTTAAAGCAGGCGCGCGCCCTGCTGGCCGATCCGGAGATTACCGTCGAGGACGTGGCGCGCCGGCTTGGCGTTGGACCATCCACGCTGTACCGCTATCTGCCTGCTGCGCGCCAGACGGCGCAAGAACTGGAACAATCGGAACGTTAGTTGGTGTGAGTGGCCGGATTTCGAGTGAGTTAAAGCATGAGCATGTCTGAATTTCGCCGACTGGCAGCGAAGATTGATCAACACATGCAACAGCTTTCTGCCCAGAGCGTCAACGATGCACATGCCATCATCAATCGCATGATGGGATACGTGCCCGATCTTCACACGATTTGGGTCGGAACATCAGACGATCAACTCATGGCACTGTCCAACGAATTCCCCGGGTTTTACCGCTACGCCATCATCATGGAAGAGGCGTCTGAGGCCGAACGCAATAAGACATCGCGGCCCTATGACGGCATGGCCCAGTTTCCAGAACAGCACAAACAAATGGCGGCTCAATTGCTGACAACGGCGGCCACACTTGAGCGCGGCTATCAGGCTTTTCTTGGATGCTGCAACCTGCAAGTCTTTCAGCCTCAAGTCAACGAGATGGGTAAGCTGCATCGGCAATGGCTTTCCGATCTGGAAAGCTTCAAAAACTCCTTACGTGTGCAGGGCTTAGAACCTATATGTCGTCAAATTGCAGCTTCGCTCCCAATGGGTCAAAGAAATCTTGTCTCTTGTGAAAGTAAAGAACTTCCTATCATTATTACTGATATCTCCTATAATAAATCAGCATCCACCTATGGTACTTACAAACTTAATTAGCATACACTTCTCTCAAAGGAACAGTTTTACTGTGTGGAAACCCCTTCCTTTACACGTAGCGGCGACAGCTTCATCGTCGAGGTAAGGAAGGATGCCAACTGTGCACTTGCAACCAAGATAACTCAAATGGAGGAAAGCATGGGTTCGACACCGCAAGTTGCTTTGAGTGCCGCAGTTTCGGCGGCGCGTAACACGGACGGCCGTATTGAGGTCTTTGCCTGCGGCACTGACAATGCGCTGTGGCACATCTTCCAATCCGCACCTCATGCTGGACCATAAGTCGGTAATCTGAAAGCATGCGAATTTAACATCGCCGACGATTAAACCGGCTGTTACAACGTGGCAGCATAATCCCAAGCGCCCACCGTCTTGCAAGGTGGTGAGCAACATAACCCATAAGCATTTTTCTAAGAGGGAGACTCTAATGCCAAATAGTCTGATCCCAATCACGGGCAAGGTCGGTGGCATCACCGAAACGGACGCTGCACGCCTCTCCGTTGTGGTCTTACGCTGCAACACGGTGCTCGCCACCACCCAACTCCGCCCCGACGGCAGCTATCGTCTGAACTTGCCGCATGTAGCAGCACATGCGGAAAATCCCTTCGCTCTACAGATAGTTGTTCTGCCGACCACCGCAGCTGCACACCCTGAGCGCGTCACTAACGCCCCGCGTGCGACCCTCAATCGCGAAGCGCTTACTGGCGAATACCCAATCTCGGCACCTCATCTTACCCTCAATCCCGCCCTGATCGACGCATGGTCGATTTTCTGGCAGGAATGGTGTGTCAGCGGCACCGTTGTCGGTCCCAACGGCTGTCCCGCGCCAGCCGCCGACGTTACCGTCTACACCGTCACCTGGGGTTCGGGCGGCTACAACAAATACGCACAAGCCAGCGTCACTACCGGACCCGACGGCACCTTCACCCTCTGTTTTCCTTGGTGGAAGCTTTTGTTCCCCTGCTGGTCCTGTGAACCCATCTGGTGGGGGTGCTGGCCTTGGTGGTGGGAATTCGACATTCTTCACGTCATTGAGGTTCTGGAAACCCGCGCGATCAGCGGCCCGCAGGCGACTGCGCTGTTCCGCCCCGAGGGAAGCGCCCTGATCCGTGGTCAGGGTTTTGCGTCTGCCGCCCGGGTCGGCGTACCTACGCCCGACCCGGCTCGCACTGCGCTGATCGCCCGTAAATTAACCAACCCGGCGTTGCGCGCGCTCTTCCCTTGGTGGTGGTGGTGCTGCGACCAGCCCAATATCATCTTTGGTGTCACTCAAGGCGGCATCACTATTTTGGCCGAGGACCCATCATTCGACACGCGCTGGTGCATGGAAAGCGGTCAGAAAGTAACGCTCTCCGGCAATCAGGCCACGCTCACCTATTGCCCACCTGGTTGTCTGCCATCAAGCGGCTACGTATGGACAAGTGTAGGGAACATTCTCACCACTTCCATCGATGCCGGTGGCTTGGCGCAGGATGGAGGTGACAATTCCGATGTCGCCTTCCAGGGCTCATTGTGGCTCTACGCTGCCATTGCACCGGGCAGCATGGACTATTACCAGGTGAACGGATCGGTCTGGAACATGCCCAAGTCCCGTGGCGGCACGAAGCCAGTCCCTGCAACTGCCCCAGCAGTGGCTCCGATCGCAGCGACACTCTGGCTGCCGGTCTGGATATACGACCCAGCAACGCTGACGACAATGCCTTACAAAGTGCAAATGGGACCATTCACTGCAAACGGGTATCCTAACCTTTATGCCACGCCAAATGCGCGCCAAACCCAGCCTGCACCTCCCGGTCTTGCACCATTCCCACCGATTCCGCCCATGGGTGAGGTTTTTTGGGGCGAGCAGGGTCTGGTTCTCATCGCCCAGGACACGACCCTCCTCGGTGGTATTGCTTTCGGAGCCGTGGATCTGACGTTACTTGGTTTCGATGCGAGTTTCAATCCGGTCACTGTTACACCCGACGCTCCTCTGACTCTCACCATCGACAGCACGCCGATAACCACCCAGAGAGTGAACGGCATCACTGCCTGGGTCTCGCCCAGCGTGCCCGCGCCGCAGACCGGTTCCGGCGAATGCCCGGCCTACGATGTCGGACCGACCGGCTATGTCGAGGTTTCCGTAACAGTACAGGACAATAACGGTTACCTGTGCGAATACGAACTGCAAGCGCAGTACGGTCACGGCAGTGCCTCGACCGTAACGCCTCCGGGTCTGCGCGGCTATGTCAGCAATCCACTGGTGGTCAGTTCCACCAACCCTGATTACCCAGCGCAAAGCTGGGTGGGCGGTACGGAAACAATCACCTTCCCAGGCAACACACTTGGCGGCGCCCTGCCTCCCGATTGCTGTTATGAATTCAGGCTCTATTACTGCAAACGGGTAACCAACGGCTACTACTGGCCTACCACCAATGGGCTTGTCGAAGGCGACTTTCAGACTATCGGCCTCAAATTTTCGAGCTAAGGACTTAAGCAAAAATAACTTGAACAATTAGAGTAGTTGCGCTATCGTGGATTGATGGGTGACATAATTGCGATAGAAGCTAAATTTCAAGCCTTGTCTGGTCGGCTGGATGAAGCTGCTTTACGTGTGTGGGCGGCGGCAGAAGCGCGCAGTCTTGGGCGAGGTGGGGTTAGTACGGTTGCCAAGGCGATTGGCATGTCGCGAACAACGATTCATGCGGGGCTTTCAGAGCTGAAAGCTGCATCGACGGTCGTTGAGACCAAGACTCAAGGTCGACCGCGTGTGCGTGCGACAGGCGGTGGTCGCAAAAAGTTGGCCGATAAGGATGGCAGTCTGCTGAGTGCGCTTGACGCACTGGTTGATCCCACGTCGCGTGGTGATCCAATGTCGCCACTACGTTGGACATGTAAGAGTTCATATCGGTTGTCGGACGAACTCAAACAGCAAGGACATGATGTCAGTCAGCGAACGATCTGTGATCTGTTAAACCAGATGGGCTTTAGCCTGCAATCGACACGCAAGACACGAGAAGGTGGAAAGCATGAGGATCGGGATGCTCAGTTTGCACATATTGCCAAGATGGTGGCCGACTATCAGGCAATAGGCGATCCGGTCATTTCTGTTGATACCAAAAAGAAGGAATTGATCGGCGATTTCAAGAACGCAGGTCGTGAATGGCAGCCTGTTGGCACGCCCGAAGAAGTGCGAGTTTATGACTTCATTGATCCTGAGTTAGGCAAGGTGGCGCCCTATGGAGTCTACGATCTGACGAACAATACCGGATGGGTGAACGTTGGCATTGATCACGATACCGCTGAATTTGCCGTGGAAAGTATTCGCCGTTGGTGGCTCGAAATGGGCGAGGCTGTGTATCCACGCGCACGTCGTTTACTCATTACCGCCGATTGCGGTGGAAGCAATGGCTACCGAGTACGCCTGTGGCGCAGAGAGTTGCAGAAATTGGCTGACGAACAGCAACTGTCGATCCAAGTCTGTCATTTTCCACCAGGAACCAGCAAGTGGAACAAGATCGAACATCGCATGTTCTGCCACATCACCGCCAACTGGAGAGGACGCCCTTTGATTAGTCGGGAAGTGGTAGTCAATTTAATTGGAAGCACAACAACCCAAGAAGGGTTGCGTATCAAGGCGACTCTGGATGAAAATGTCTATGCACCGGGAATCAAGGTCTCCGACGAGGAACTCGCTACGCTTGCAATTGAGCGTGATGAATTTCACGGAGAATGGAATTATAGATTGAAGCCGCACAATCAGCGCGTCCAGACTTAATTGTTCAAGTTATTATTTCTTAACTCCTAAGGGAAAGCTGGCCCGGCGGCGCTTGTCACCGCCTGTCCGGATCGCTGCAAATTATATTTGTGGGGTAATCCATATAAAATGGGTATCCCCTTCACGCCCCTGACGGAGATTTACCGTGAATGATGGAGCTGTATGTTGCTGGGCCAACGACTACGGCCTGTTGCGCGAGTCGGTGAAATAGCAATCCGCGAACCTTTGAACGGCGGCGGTTGAAGCTAAACGTGAATTCGTCGAGGTAATAATCGAGATGCTGTTGTTGAATCCCACCCTGAAGCGTACCGAGTGAGTAAGGTCATGTGTCTCGATGGTCTTTTCAGCGTGGGTGGTCAAATAGCGTAATGGAGCGGTGAAGACCCCCTCAAGGAACTTGATTAAACGAACCCTTTGGGGGAGTCTCTGGTTACCAAGCCAAGAGACCATCAAAGTGTGCCACGCCCTCCTGCAAAATCCAAACTTTTTTCACATTCTGCTGCAAATTGATATTGAACTGGCGGCAGATACGCGCGCGTCCAAATGTCACCATTGTGGCGGCACACTCCATTGTGCCAACTATCCCCGCAAGCCACGCTGCTGTCCGGATGAGATTCGCGCCGACTTTGAGTCGCGTTTCAGTTTCTGCTGCAACGAATGTCGAAAGCGCAGTACCTCGGTGTCTGTTCGGTTTTTAGGCCGGCGCGTCTATTTGGGACTGGCGGTTGTACTGATGTCGGCAGGTCGAGGCCCATCCACCTCGTCCATGTCGCAACTGAGCGAAACATTGAATGTTCCTGCGCGCACCATTCAACGCTGGCGGCAGTGGTGGGTTGAGCAGTTCCCACTGACACCGTTATGGCAGGCGGCTTGCGCCAGATTTATGCCACCGATCGATTTGAGCCAATTGCCAAACAGCCTGATCGAACGCTTTACAGGTCTTGCTGAAGCGATGATGCAGCGAATCCTGCTCTTTCTCACCCCCTTGACGATCGTGTTTCGGCCACATTAAACGAGGAGCGTGAATCACCCGCAGAAGTTGCCAATAGCCAAGCAGAACGAGGGTTTGTAACCTTCACTCCCACAAGTGCTGCCGCCGGTAGCGCATCTTTGGGAGACCTTTTTGAATACATTCAACACACCAAGCGATCCGCTCAAACGTGACCGCATGGCGCGGCTGCGCTTCTCAATCATTGGCCCGTTGCTGGCTGCTCCCCCCGAGCCAGGCTCGTTACAGGCTGAACTGATACAGCTTAGCTCCAAGACTTGGCGTCATCCAATATCCGGGTTCGATGTCGAATTTGGCGTGTCCACACTGGAACGCTGGTACTACGCAGCACGCCGTGCCGCTGATCCGGTGGCTGCCTTGAAGGATCGGCTTCGTGGCGATGTCGGTCGCTTCCCCAGCCTGACATCCCGTGTTGTAACGAATACGGATTGTTGATTCCGCAGCAGCTCATATTGAGGTAATCCGCCACCGCACCATAGATTGCGCGATCGAAGGCGTTACCAAGCGCACCGCCGACGACGACGGCGGTCGCCAACGGCAGGATCCAGCCTCTCTTGTTGCGCACCCATGTTGTCAGCCCCAGCGAGACAGCGATGGAGAACGCGACCAACAACCAGTGGCCGCCGTAGTTGCTCAAAAAACCGAAATTGATACCCGTACGAAACATTTCATCCATTTCTTCGAATGTGCGCGGGTATTCATTTGCAGGTTCCATGCGCCATGCTATCAGTTTCACCAAGGGGTGTCATGGGGATACCCATTTAACTTTATTCTGTGTCAACACCACAGTCAGTCAAGTCGCTCTTTCGCGCAACGCGCCATGCTTGGAGCACCATGAAAAACGCCCCCGGAAAGCGAGGGGCGTCATGATGCCTGAAACACTTAAGATGCTTTTTTGGAGCGTCGTGATGCGATGAAACCGAACAGACCAATACCGGCGCTCATCATGGCCCACTCGCTGGCTTCAGGAACAGGAGAGATATTGATGTCGGCATGATAGCCACCCGATTTCCAAACGCTGTTTCCTTCAACTTCAAGAACATAGTTGCCGGCAGGCAGAGCGAGACCAGAAAGGTTTGCGTAGATACCGCCTGCGGAACCTGAGGCCTTGGCGATGTAATTCGTGTCATTATCTACACTAGCCTGTGCTGGGGTTAACAGTTCGATTTCGGTGATATTCGCGTTGAAACCCTTGAACGAAAAGTTTGCAATCGCGTCAGCGCCCAAATTAGTAGCCGTTGGGGTTGTGAACGTCCAGAAGTCTGCGAAAGATCCCGTGACGCTGTTGTTAAAATAGTTATCACCCATTGACAGAGTGCCCAGAGAGCCTGCATTTGCTGCACATGCACCAAGGCCGAGTGTCACGGCCAAAGCTATTACTGCTGTTTTCATTTTGTAGCTCCTTGATTGATTAAAGTTAAATCGCACGAAATTTCTTTATCTTAAATGACGGCAGAAAAATCTCTGTTTTTCTTATTACGATACCATCATTATTTGAATATTGTAACCATTCCTTATATAAAACGCATTAGTCCATTCGGACTAATTTGAGGTTGGGTATTAATGGGTACGTTTAAACAAACCTTGCCTATCCGGTTGCTTGCCAATGACTGAAACTGCTGGTAAATTCGCGGAATGGATCCTCGTGGCTTTCCGACAACACTTCCCGACGCAAGGTCGTCATAAAGATGTTCGGCACGAATGCCTGCGGCGAGGAGTGCATCACGTTGCATATCGAGAACCTGAGAGCCATCCGCCTTGGAAACGCGCATATAGCCAATTAACATAGTGTCACCTGAACATTCGTTTGAGTGACATTCAACAAATGCATTTCAAACGCATCAAAAAATGTCACTTTGACAGTCACATGTTCACTGTATCATAAATGGTGCAGAATTTCTGAAAATCGCTGGGCGTGGGCAAACTGAGCCGAGTCGATTAGAATGACCGGCGTGTTGGGTGTCTTCAGGTTTTTTGATTATAAAAGCGGAGAGAGAATATGAAATCTATCGTTGTAAGCCTCACTGTAACAGCAGGTTTGATGATCGCAGGTTCTGCCATGGCGCAAGATATGCCCCCTCTGGCCAAGAAAAACAACTGTGTAGCCTGCCACGCAATTGATCATAAAGTCGTGGGCCCGGCCTGGATGGATGTTTCAAAGAAGTATAAAGGCGCGACAACATACAAGTATTCAAGCAATGGATCTGCTGCACCCGATGCCAAGGAATATCCTCTGGTAGAGGGCTTGATGCATAAGGTATCGCACGGTGGTCACGGCAACTGGGGGAGTATGCCGATGATTGCTAACGATCCAACTGAAAAAAAGCAGGGCGAAATCAAACAATTAGTGCAATTCGTTCTGGGTTTGGCAAAATAATATTTGATGAATCGGGAAAAATCCTGGGAAGGCCTGCGCAGGCCGGCCTTCTAGCCACAAGCAATACCTTTTAGAAATTAAGCGAGATGAACGTGAAAGTTGTAAACATAGTGCTGGCCGCAGGGCTGATGATCGCAGGCTCTGCCATGGCGATTGACATGCCTCCTTTGGCCAAGAAGAATAAATGTATATCCTTGCGTCACCGGAACGGTGGCACAATTGAGGCTGAGTTGCTTAAAACACTTGTTGTTTGTTGCTGAACGCGGCGCTACGCCCGCAATCTGGGGTCGCCGCGCTGTTCCGGAAAGGTGAATATCGAGGACTTCCGGTTGAACCCGTCCCGAAACGCAAGCCCGGTAAATTCCATGCGCAACCATTGCGCTACCAAACCGCCAGTCAGCGGTTGTTTGTCGCGCCAGGGTGAAACAGCGGTGATAGGGAAACTTTCTTCCACCACCAGACTCAGCAATTGCACCAGTGTCCATGCCGTGGAACGGATCTGCATCCACAATTCCAGCACAATGCGTTTTTGCTGCCACAAATTGTTCACGCCCCACCAGCGTTTCAGGTTGTGGAACATCGGTTCGATGCCCCAGCGTCGCGCGTACAGGCGCAGGATTTCTTCCGAACTCAGTTCCGTTCCGGTCGCCAGTAACAGCCGCGCTTTTGACCAGCTTTGCTTGTCCGTATCGTAAAATTCGCACCACACGGCGCGCACCGGTGCGCCTTTGAGAAAGCGCGCCAGCGCCACAACTGAGCGCAGGTGAATCAACTGCTCCCTGCCATACAACGTCAGTTTTACTTCGGTTTCCGGCAAAGCCAGGATCGCATCGGGCGTCATTTTTATCCCGTATTTTCTGGGTCGTCCGCGACCTGGTCCGAGTAATTCCACGGGTGGCAAGAATAACCATTTAGTGCGGCGATATTTCAACCTGCCAACAAAAAATACTCACCCCGCACGTCTTGAACATGCATCCCCGCAGGCGCGGGGGAAACAAGTGCCGGCTTACCTCAAGAAAGGCACACAGCGGCCTATCCCCGCAGACGCGGGGAAAACTACGTGGTCAAGGACAAGGGCGAATGGAAGGATGGCCTATCCCCGCAGACGCGAGGGAAACACGATGTCCTTGATGTCTTTCGCCTCCATGAAGGGCCTATCCCCGCAGGCGCGGGGGAAACTAACAGATGGGCCATAAACCGATGCCTTTAGCGGGCATATCCCCGCAGGCGCGAGGGAAACTCTCGTAGATAACCCAATAATCCACAAAAGGAAAACACAAAATACATCTGTTTTTTTAAAGAGCTTTTTACAGGCTGCGCTTCGTCAGCCACAATCCATCCATCTCAACCAATTCACGCGGGGGTGAACCCAGATTTGCGATGCCAACACTTCCTGTTTCATTCACATCCCGCCAATGCTACCGCGCGGCTCTGCGCTATGCCAATCCGATAACACATCCCATATTCGCGAACGAACTCCAGCATTCATGCGTGGAGAAAGATAAACCGTGGAGACAATTTCCAGCATAGTTGAGGCCAGAAATCCCCGGTAACGATCCGCCACATCACGCGTCACTATCACTACTAGCGACATCCTGTTCCTCCGTGCGCAACACCAGTTTTATTTTGTCGATCATGGATGAAATTACGCTTTGCTTCCGAAATACAACTGATGCTTCTCGCCTCACCAAGCGGTCGATGCCCGCATTATCACCAGCCGCCACATTTTTTGCGACACTGAAAGCGATTTGCAAGGTGACGGTGCGCGATATAGGTCAGCAAAATCCAGCACGAACGCTTGCCCGGAATCTTTATGGATAAAGCCGAGCTGCGGCATGATTGATCGCCTGGTTCGAGGTATCCGTCGCGTCTGGGTTGCCCCGGTCGTAATGTCGGACATTCCATTCAATGCCATATTTATCTGCCATGAGTTTATAAATGGTCTTGACCCGAGCCCCTTCGATTCCCCGTAGGGTATCTAAATCCTTATGCGGCAGAACCTCACCCAATCGCAAGGCATACATGTGGCGCGCAACGCTGATGCGGCGGCGTGGGCTGCCCCACAACTCGGCTTGTCGCCGTGCCACATCGGAACGATCCGGCATCAAAGGCGGCGCGGTATAGGTGCGCACCCCGTCTACTCCGACTGCCGCCATCAACGTGCCGTGTCGCGCCAACAGGCGCAGTGCATCGTGGGTGACACTGCTGCCTGGCCCGAGCAGAATCATGGATACCGCCTGATGCGGCACTTGAAGAATATATGGCGTGAGTGAATCTTTGCCTGCCATGAAATTCAGGCAGCCGTCGATTACGCAGAGCTCGCCGCGTTCCAGCCAGATTAAGCCGTGGCGATCAGCATGGGGGATGCGGGCTGTTTCCAGCCCGAGGCGGCCTTTTAGCACGATGAAGCAGGCCGGAGCAGCAACATACCAAATCCAAATGCACGATGCCGCCCAACACCTCTCGCTAATAGACGCGCAAAAGCATCCGGGTTGCCTACTTGCAATTGCCCTTTGAACACTGCGTCCGGCCCCGTTACAGCACGAGCCTTACGTTTTCCGTTTTCACCAGCACTGTCTTTACGCAATACGCGAGTCAAGCTGAAAGCATCCATCTGTGTTTCGATGATTGATGCGGCATCATCCGCTAAAAACTGTTTTGACAACCATTCGCTATAAATCGCCGAACGCTGTGACATACCACCATTTTCTTCGGCAGGAATATCGCCAATAGCATGTAAAAAAGCATCGCGTTCACGTCCATCTTTAGCGCGAACTACCGGGCGAACACGAACCTCAAAGCCCAGCATTTGTCCTGCCTTCCAAGCAATTGGAAATTCACGCGCATCAAAATCATTCAGCCCCAATGCTCGTGCAACATCTGGCGTTGCCAAGCTGGCATTCATGCGCAATACATCCAGACTGGCTTCGGTATAAGCTAGCAAACCTTGTCTACCGCCAAGATAGCGGAATGGCTTGGGGGCTTGCTCGCCAAATGCTGCGCTGAGCAAGCCATGCAAGGCGTAACCGTAATCACCATCAGGCGACAGCACGCCGTGGCGTGTAGCCCAAGTTGCAAGGGATTTTGCATCGGGCTGCAAACGAATCAGTTGAAAGGTCATGTTTGCGCTCCTTGTGGGATGAAGCTGCCTTCCCGAACGGGTCTCCAGCCACCATGCACACCGCTCGTCCAGTTACGTTCATCACACAAGTCAATCATGCGATCACCCACAATACTACCTTCACCGTCCGGCCATTGCATACGCAGCGATTGCTTGCCATCAGTTTGCGGAAGATGGGCGAGTTGTAAAGCATGTAGCACGTTGTCAGCCTCTTGCCATCCAGCAAAAATCCGTTTGCTGGGCAGGCAAGGTTTACGCCCAATAAATAAAGGGCGCGCAGGATGATCAAGCGCAACAGCAAGATCGTCCAGCGTGGGCGCATCATTCGAAGGTTCAAGGCGTAGTGCGACGAGCACATTCAGGCTTGCGTGATAGTCGCGGTAACGTTGCCATGTTAATGATTTACGACCATCCGCCTGCATGGAATAGCTTGGACTTGAAGCCCTTCCTTCTGGCGCACCAAAAGTCGTCCAGCCCTGATCTTTTTCAAACAACTGCGCCGTTTGATACTCACGGAGGCTTTGTATCGGCGTATTCAATCGCGACCCAATCAACAAGCGGCTCTGCAAACGATCATGCAATTCGCAGTCCTCACGCCGCCAGCCAAGCGCGTTGGCAAACAATCCAGTCAACATGGATAGTGCGGGGAAATCGCGAATCACACCAAAGTTATCAATGGTCTCGCCGCCAAAGGCAATGAGCGGTGATTCTAGCCGCAGTAAAAGATGGCGAGGCATCTCAACATGCTCCCTGCCGCACAATCGTATTCGCCCATTCGCCTAGCTTAGACAGATTGGCGCGTTCCGCACCGGCGATTTCAGTGGCATCTAACGCCAGAAAACGCCGTGCCAGTGGAGCGCCGTAAGCCTCATCCATTGCGGCGATTTCTTGGGTGATGCGCGTCACGGCACGCTGTCTGATAGTGTCGGTATTGCCTTTAACTTCCAGCGGCATCGCGTCGTGGAACGCACCCGCCAAGCTGCGCGGCTGCCAATCGCCTGCTTCCACCAACATGAATTTTGCCCAATCAAAGGGTGCGGTCGAACCACGTTTAGCGCCAGGACTGACGGTGGCAATCAAATGCAACAGATGTTCTACAACTCGCCCCGCCAGCTCGCGACGTTCTACTGGCGTACTATCGGCAAAGCAATCTTTAGCGGCAATGGCTTCCAAATTTTCAACCAACTGCGGCACGTCCACCACCACGTAACCGTAGTAAAGGCCAGAGGCGAGTTCGGTATCAAAAATGCCCGCCGATCCTAACTCGCCCGCTTCCTGCATCAGGTCATCAACTACCGTGAAGTAATCGTTTTCAACTTGGGCTTGATGTACGGTGAACGCATGCGCGACGGAAACGGAAGCCTCGCGACTAGCGAGAATATCCGAGGTCACCATGCGACCGAACAGCGCAGATTCCAAACCGCTGCCGTGCTTGATTGCTTCAATGTTTTTTTTCTCATTTTTCAGTGCGCTGATGATGTTGGCCTTGAGCATTATTTCATCAGGACTGGTTTGCGCCAACTCAGTACAGCGGCTGACCAAATAGTCAATTTCGGGTAAGCCCATTAACACGGCTTGCCCGGTTTTAAGAGCATCATCACCTTTCTTGTCTTTACCACCCTTATCGAGCAATCCTGCATCACGCAGAGCTTCAGCCGCAGCTTGCGCCAGAGCGGCAGAAATCCCATTTTTCTGAATACGCTGGCTAATCAATTCCAATGTGCCACGAGAACGAATCGCCATCGGCACATCCAACTTGGACAAGGAAAATTGGTCATCTGTAACGCGCCAATGCCGTTTCAGACATTGCGAAGAAATGCGCGTGCGCACCGCATTGCCCAACGGCAATCGTTTTGCCAGCCCCGCATCATCGCGGTTCAGCAATGCAGCGGGGTAAGTGTGCAGGGTGTGAATTTGAATAAAGCGTGGCAGCGACATGGTCAATCTCCAATCGTAGGTTAGTGTTTTGATTTGTTGGCTTCAGCAGAAAAAAATCGACCGGCAATTTTTAGGCGAATGTCTTCAGCCTTTTCTTCTTCGCGCTCTTGGCTAAGTATCAATCCGCCCAGTTCGTGCCAGTTGGGTGCCACACCTTTGCTGGCAATCAATCGCAACAGGCGCGGCAACAATTGGCGAAACGCATCACCACGGGCGGTGAGCAGCTTGGTCACGCGAGATTCGGATATGTCCGCCTTGCTGAATTGTTGTCCCAGACTTTGGCTAGCATCATGCCCCGCCAGAGCCATGCCATGCGCTACCAGCGCCCAGCGCTGCCATGTGTCTGGTTGCCATGTGTCCGGCTCAAGATCGGCATAAATCAAAGCACGTGATAAAGCAGCAATTTGATGTGGACGCAATTCACCATCGGGGTCGAGCCGTGCCAGTGCGGCACGCTCGCCATTATCCAAGCCGTGTGCATCGCCCGAAAAACGTGAAGTTTGCGCAATGATGCGAGCCAGACGTGAGATCGGTTGTTCCTTGTATGCGACAGGTGGCGCACTTTCATTCTGGATTGGTACCTGTTGGACTGCATCAGGCTGGCTCATCAGCGATCTCCTTTGTTGGTGGTGTGTGACGGTAGTAATTTGCAAGCGTAGGAAGCGTTTTGTCGCTGCGTAAGCCACCATGAAATCTGGACAGCGCGGCTGATCTGGCGCGGTAGCGCTGTTCACCACTTTGCGGCCCGGTAATGAACGCCGTTTTGAGGTTTGCTTCGGCACGATCCGCCATGGAAAGCAGCCATTGCAAACGGATTTTGTCGGGATCGTCAGATTCGATTTCCGCGTTGAGCTCTTCAAAGAAACTTGAATCTTCGGCTTGCTCAAATATCTTGGTGAATACAGCCGCTGTATCTTTGGCGCTGTCAGAGAATTTATCTTTAACTGCACCTTGATCAAATAGTGTCGCTAAAGCAGTCCACAACACACTGCGCATTTTTCCAATAGCATCTACGCGCTCTTCAGCGATTTTCGCTAGATAGTCGGTTTGCTTTTGGATGAATAGCTTGCGTACCTTGGTCGAAATTGGAGTACGCCGTTCATGGTAACCATCGGTAGTGCTTTGCCCTCCTGCAATCGCTTGAGCAACCAACACCAGCCCCTCATGTGAGTCATCAGCTTGAATGTTTTGTGCAGGGGGTTTCTCATAGTCCGGGCCGAAGGCCAGTTCAACCATTCGTTTGTATCCAAAGCCATATGCGGATATGCCAAGAGACTTGCCCTCACCTTTATGGATAGGTGTCCATAAATCCCCTGTGTTGCCTTTTCGCGCCTTTGCTTCATCTTTAAAAATTCTTGGGCCTTCACTCGTTGCGCGCAAAGCACCTATTCCAATTGATGAAAACGTCAACCTCATTTTGCGGCAAATTTCAATGAAAAATGGATCCAGTGCTGCAAACGAAAAGGCTGTTTTTCCATCCCAAGGAAGTAACCACAAAAGTCCAATTCCACCCTCGTCGCTGTAGCCCTTTTTCAAAATACTTATCCGCTCTTTCAAAGCAATGCTTACATCCCGCGACCACCGCTTACCTAAACCGCCCGGTGGCTCAATGCCTAACCCTGGGCGGCTAGATGAACCGCCATTCATTCGCGCTACGCCGTAATTTCCAGGGCCGGGATATGGGGCTTGAGTTTGAAGGCTGACTAGAGAAAAAATCCAATCGTCCGGCTTATCTAAACGCATTCGTGTTGCTTTCAGATCGTGATTCTTGGAGGTAATCAATATGTCTAGGCTGTCCGGCGTTGGTCTATCGTCAACCCACCCACCCAGCTTGCCGCCCGGAACAGGCGCTTGCATGAAAGCAGGTTTGTCGTGGGGTGTAATCAAGCACCACGCCGCGCCATCCGGGTGTTCCGGCGTGAGTGCCAGCAGCGTGTCTTTCCATTCCTGTTCTGTTTCAAAGGGCTGGTCACGCCCAGCGTGATGCAAAACCATAGCGGCGAGTTGCACCATGAAGGCGTGCCACGGGTGGCGTTGGTGAGGACGTAGCGCGGGAAAGTCGCGCACCTCATCATGCGCCAGCGCCACAAACAAACCGGGCAAGCTGTATTGCACAGACTGCCCGCCGTCCACCAGTCGGGCTCGTATCAGCTGTTCATCGAGTAGGGAGTATTGAAGCGACACGGTAGCAGGGGTTGGCGCATGAAGAACGGCAAATGGTGGTGCTAAGCATGCCGCAACCGCACTTCTTCGACTGCCGGTAAGATCTTTCATCGCACCAAGACACCACTGACTGTTTGGTTTGCCGTGTCTGACTCCGCCAAAGATAGTTTCGTCCACCTCGATATGTCCAGACAACATATCGTGTCCGGCATAGCTAATAGCGTACCGGAAACGGTGCAACATTGCCCATGCTGTTTGATAGGAGCCAAACCCGAGGATTCGATGCAGCGTTTTGGCAGAACGCCATTTTTAGCGAAGGTGACATGCCACGTAGCGGCAAACGCGGGCGCGGTGCCGATGGCAAGGTGATGGTCGCCGTCGCCGTCGAATTGCTCTCTCCAAAAGGCTTTGGGCGCTGCCGCTTGCAGATTATTCCAAACGCGGAAACCGAAACGCTCAAGAAATTTATTCAAAAACATGTGCTGCCCGGCTCCACTATTTACACGTATGGATTGAATTCTTATCCGGGTGCCACGAAAGACGATTACATCCATCACGGAACGTCCATTAAAGGCTCTGGCAAAGAGGCTAACGAAGTTTTGCCTGGCGTGCACCGCGTGGCCGCGCTGGTTAAACGCTGGCTGATGGGTACGCATCAAGGCTCCTATGAAGAAGAACATCTTCAAGCCTACCTCGACGAATTTGCCTTCCGGTTTAACCGCCGCAAATCCTCTCATCGGGGGATGCTCTTCTTTCGACTGATTGAACAGTGTGTTGCCATGCATCCAATGTCTTTTCATGAGTTGGTCGCCAATCCCCGTCCCAAGAAATTCGTTGCACCTCCTATTCGGGTCAACAAATCTCCGGCATCCCTTGATATTTCCGTCCCTTCGCACCCGTGGCGGAAAGTTTTACCGTAATTATATGGATACCACTTATGTAATGTGAATATCAGGTTTGTAAACGGCGCATTCCATGGCAAACAGGGTTCTATTTTTTTCATTTTTTCCCGTGAAGCAAATTTTCATGGTTCGAATTCCTCTATTGGTTTTCTTCCCTGCACTTGACCCTCCGTTCCTTTCCGCAGCTTCACTAATTATGTCCTCAACATTGTGGTTTAACCCGGTTACAGGATGTTTTACAGCTTTGCCATCGGGGAATTTGAATGTGTAGGTCGTGGTCATTTCAGCAAATCTTGCATGGAATAATAGAGTCTTCTTCAAAACCATATATCGCGCACATACGGTGATAACCATCGGCAATCACAACTTTGCCATTTGTGGTATCTCTTACAAGAAGTAGCGGGGACAGAGATTGACCATCCAGAATCTTTTTGCGGTCTCTTTCCACACGGGAATTGCTGATCCCCAGCAAAGACAAGCCAGAGGCCCTGAATATGTCCTTGGCTTTGAATTTGGACATGGGCGCATGCCTTAACTGTTTGATAAATGTTGCAACGGTTTGTGAATCGTATATCAGGTTCAAATAGGACTCGGCCGCTGGATAGTCATGCTCTTCAGGGGTGTCCAGCCATTTAATTACAGTTTTGCTTCCCATATATGCTCCTCATGGTCCGGATAATCTGGACTATACCTTACCCTCAAGGTAAACAAACACATCCTCCCCAACTTCTTCACGACTCAATATTCCCCTATGTAACGCGCTTGAAACGGCAAAGG
>VFSW01000346.1_pt1 | contig 66410 bp, 57 predicted proteins | sample 5358111 | NCBI WGS metagenome assembly VFSW01 (sample SAMN11554181, study PRJNA540505) | mine drainage metagenome | isolation source: sediment from site ElyBrook_90M | place: USA: Ely Copper Mine, Vershire, VT | collected 2017
CTTCGGGAGGCAGGGGCCGGAGGTTCGAATCCTCTCACCCCGACCATCAAATCAATCACTTAGAAACTCCTGCCATCCCGTTTGGACTTTCAAAGTGATTAGTTGTCACAGCGTTGTCACACTCATTCACAAACGTGAGGAGTATGGCGATGACGTCCTTCAGAAAACGCGGCCCTTACCAATGGCAGGCACAGATCCGGCAAAAGGGCCAGCCGCTTCTCAGACCAAGACTTTTGAAACCCGCGCGGCTGCGGAACAGTGGGCCCGCGAAGTGGAATACGAAATGGACCGGGGCATCTACGTGTCGCGTGCCGAGGCGGAATCCACTGAGGGCTTATCACGTTCATGTGCAGCTTGGTTGTGTTGCTCAGGGACTGCCGCAGCACCTGACGATCAATTACATAGGTGAGGTCTGGCGCAGCTTCCGCAGTTGGTTGCGCACCATGAACGAGGCCATGCCTCCATCTGAGTTGGTTGTCGCCAATGCCCTGCGTACGGGGCTTCCAGGTTTTTTTGCGGTTTGCGATTTGATCCCTGGCCTCAAGAAAATAGTGGGGACCTACCGCCGCTACGATGAACCACATGAGGACCACCGAGTGGCGGCCTAGGAAAAATTAGCACTGTCCAGTTACTCTGAGCCTTTTCATTCACCGCCGATCTTCAACAAGAGCGCCTTGGCATAATCGATAGGAACAGCGTAGGAAATTCCGCTTGGTCTATCAATCACATGTTCTTTACCCTCCTGCGCAAACACCTTATTGACCACGCCGACAACCTTGCCACTGGACGGATCATACAAAGGACTGCCGCTGTTGCCCGGATAAGCGGTGGCATCCAGTTGAAACACCTTGAAAGAAGAATGCCGCAACAACCTTATCTGTGCAGAACTCAGCTCATTTCCCGTATTGGCAGGCACGGCGATTGGCGTGATCGCGGAGACGCTTCCCCGGTGCGTCACAGGGAACAGACCGTTCATCATGCCCAGCGGAAACCCCGTGAAGGCGTACTGTTGCCCTTCACGCACCGTCGCCGCATCGCCTAGCACCAGCGCGGGTAATGGAGTGCCTTGTATACGAAGAATCACCACATCATGCGCGCTGTCCCTGGCGACCACATCCGCAAGACGCGTCTCAGGCTCATCCGCACTACCGCTGAATACCGCAATATGTGCGTCCGATTCCAACGCCACCGCCCCTTCCACCACATGGGCATTGGTGACCACCTGCCTGCCATTACCGACAACGAAACCGGTACCTCTGATAACTATCGATGGATTGCTCAGCTTCTCGATCGTGCCAACCGCTACAATACTGGGTTTGATCCGCGCAATGGTATCCACCAGATCCGCGGCCTGAACCTTGAAAGCCAATAAGATTGCCAGCCCACTACAAGCCGCTCCTTTGAGCATTTTCCTGACACCGGCCGACTGTGCTCGCATTCTCATTATCACACCTCCTGGCTCTGATTTCGCGCTGGAGCTGCCAGCCATTCACTGCATCAGCGCCGCGATGATGCGCGAAACGGCTCTGCCATCACCATAAGGATTATGCGCCTGCGCCATGGCTGCATAGAGTGTCGGGTTCGAAAGCACATCCGTCACACCATCGACGATGCGCATCCGATCAGTTCCCACCAGCCGCACAGTGCCCGCCGTAACCGCCTCCGGCCGCTCGGTCACCTGGCGCATCACCAACACCGGTTTGCCCAGGGCGGGGCCCTCCTCTTGGATACCGCCAGAGTCGGTGAGTATCAGGTCACAACGATCCATCAACCAAACGAACGGTGCGTAGTCCTGCGGTTCGGTCAAATGGATGTTGGCCTGATCACCGAGAAGTTCGTATACCGGGCGCCGCACATTGGGATTGAGGTGCACCGGATAGAGCAGATCCCAATCCGGGTGCGCGCAAGCCAAATCGCGGATAGCTTGGCACAGGTCGATGAAACCCTGGCCGAAGTTTTCGCGCCGGTGGCCGGTGATCAGTATCAGTTTGCGCCCCGGGTCTGTGATATTCTGATGTAGCGTGGCACCGAAGTGGGTCCGCCAATGATCGACCGGGTAGAGGGATACTTTGTCGCGCACCATGAGTAGCGCATCAATCACGGTATTGCCGGTCACCCAGATAGACGCGTCGGGGACATTCTCTGCCAACAGATTGGCGCGCGCGCCAGCGGTCGGCGCGAAATGGTAACGCGCCAAGCGTCCAACTAGACTGCGGTTGGCTTCCTCCGGAAACGGGGCGCTCAAATCACCGGTGCGCAGGCCCGCTTCGATGTGGCCGACCGGAATCTGTTCGTAGAAAGCCGCCAGCGCTGTTGCAAAGCAGGTAGTGGTATCACCATGTACCAATACTATATCCGGTCGTTCACTGCGCAAAATGTCGCGTATACCGGTCAGAACCCGGCAAGTGATGTCGTAGAGATTTTGATCCGGCCCCATCAGATCCAAATCGTGATCCGGCACCAAGCCAAACAGCTTGAGAACCTGATCGAGCATCTGGCGATGCTGAGCGGTAACGCAAAGGCGCGATTCGACACCCTCGGCCTCGGCCAAACCCAGCACCAGCGGTGCCATCTTGATGGCCTCCGGCCGGGTGCCAAATACCGTGAGAATGCGGCGAGTCACGCGATGATGCCGCGGGTGTCGATCAGTATCTTTTCTTTCAGATCCGCCGCTCGCAGCTTGCGGAACGGTTTGTGGTCAACCAGCACCAAGACGATGTCCGCACGCGCCACCACTTGGTCATGGTGCAGAAGATCGAACATAGGATGATGCGTCAGATTCGGCTCGGCTACCAGTATCTCGCCGATCTGCTCGGCTATCAGACGGCGCACAATGGCCAGTGCCGGCGATTCGCGCAGATCGTCGACATCCGCCTTGAAAGCGAGACCAAGACAACCGATTACCGGATGTTTGAATTTATCGGCGCTGGCTTTGACCTTGTTGATAACCCATTCCGGCTTGCTGTCATTGACCTCGCGCGCGGTACGGATCAGACGCGCCGTTTCCGGCGCGCGCGCGACAATGAACCAGGGATCGACCGCGATACAGTGACCACCCACGCCCGGGCCAGGCCGCAGGATGTTGACGCGCGGGTGACGATTGGCCAATTCAATGAGCCGCCAAACGCTAATGCCCTCGCGGTCACAGATCAGCGATAGTTCATTGGCGAAGGCGATGTTGACGTCACGGAAAGAATTCTCGGTCAACTTGGCCATCTCCGCAGTTCGCGAGTCCGTGGCCAGCACCTCGCCGCGGACGAAACTGCGGTAGAAGGCCACCGCCTGCTCGGTCGCCGCCTCGTTGATACCGCCGACAATGCGGTCATTCTCCACCAGCTCGACCAATATCCGACCCGGCAATACCCGTTCAGGGCAATGCGCGACGGCTATGTCCTTTTCCAGATCATGACCTGCATCGCGCAGGATCCGCGCCACCACCCCATCGGTGGTGCCAACCGGGCTGGTCGACTCCAAGATAACGAGATTGCCTGGACGCAACACCGGTGCAATCAGTCGCGTCGCGGCCTCGACGTAGCTCAGATCCGGTTGGTGACCGTCCTTGAATGGGGTAGGCACCGCAATGATGAAGACATCCGCCGCCACCGGTTCCAGCGAGGCAGTCAGATTACCGGCTTGTACCGCCGATTTAACCAGTATATCCAAGTCCGGCTCGACAATGTGAATGCGTCCCTCATTGATAGTATCCACCACCCGTGCCACGGCATCGACACCATGGACACGGTAACCCTTGGTACCCAGAAGCGAGGCCGTCGGCAGGCCGATGTAGCCCAAACCAATGACGCAGATTGTTTTGCTGTAGTCGTTCATGGTCGACTGATTCCTGAAGAAAGGTTTACACCGAGCAACTGACCCAGTCCCGTTTCCAGCGTGTGTTGCGGCTGCCAGTCCAATAATTCCCTGGCGCAAGCGATGGATGCCCAGGAGTCATGGATATCACCGTCGCGCGCCTCGGCATAGCATGGCGCAAAGGGCTGACCCAGAAGTGCGCTCATCATTTTGAGCAAGGCATTGAGCGTGACTTTAACACCGGTAGCCACATTGATCACTCGGCCAATCGCGGCGGGCGCCACCGCTGCACGTAGATTCGCCTCCACCACATCCGCAACGAAGACGAAGTCGCGTGTCTGTTCGCCGTCTCCAAAAATGGTTGGCTGTTTGGCGCCGCCCAGATGCTCTGCAAAAATGGAGATCACCCCGGAATATGGCGATGAAGGGTCCTGACGGGGGCCGAAGACGTTGAAATAACGCAAGCAGACCGTTTCCAGACCATAGAGTCGCGCGTAGACTTGGCAGGCATATTCCGAGGCCAGTTTGTCTACAGCGTACGGCGAGAGCGGCTTTACTGCCAGATCCTCAGTTTTTGGCAATACCGGCAAGTCACCATACGCCGCCGCAGAGGCTGCGAACACGACGCGTAAGACACCCTGCCAACGCGCCGCTTCCAGAACATGGAGCGTTCCTTGATAGTTGGTGCGCTGCCCGAGCACGGGATCGGCTACCGTACGCGGCACCGATGCGATCGCCGCCTCATGGAAAACCCATTGAATGCCCTGCATAGCCTGCTCAACCGCGGCGTAGTCGCCCACATCACCCCGCAGAATGCTCAAAGCCTCATGCTGATGCGGGAGATTGGCTATTTTGCCGGTAGAGAAGTCGTCAAAAACCCTAACATGGTGACCTTCGGAAAGCAGACGATCGACCAGATGGGAGCCTATAAACCCCGCTCCACCTGTTACCAAGACTCGCATGGAAGCCCCTTTCCCGATAAAATTTTACTGGTTGTCCGCATGACCATCTTAAAGGGTTCATTGCGCGTATCCCATTGTCCAGCAGTACAAGGTGACAAGCGCCCACCTGATTCAGGTATCATTGCAATAAGTCGCAATAGTGTTTTGATACTCAATAATAAGTGACTTATGCTACACACGCAACCAAGCACCAAAACAGGTGGAGAAGCGTTCGCCATAAGCGACGCCATTCAATCAGAGCCGTGTATACACCCCACTCAGACAATCAATTCCCGCCGCTTGACGTTGAAATTTGGCGCGACCCCAGCGACTTCCAATCGCTCGCGCAGTCATGGAACATGCTGGCCGATTGTACCGATCCGAACAATGTTTTCCTGCGACATGAGTGGTTCACTGCCGCATGGCAGTGGTTGCGTGACGAAAACGAATTGCGCCTGCTGGGCTTTCGCCTGGACAAGCAACTGGTCGGTATTGCCCCGCTGGTGTACCGCAAGACGCGCGGCAACCGTGTACTGAGCTTCATGACGATACCGGACACCCAATCCTGCGCACTGATCGCACCCGCCGCTGTGCTGTTGCCAGTGATTCGCACCCTGGCCGCAACGCTGCACGGACAACTGACCGACTGGGATGAATTATTGCTAAGCCACCTGGATCACGCAGCACCCAGCGTACAGGCATTGCATGATGCATTTTCATGGCACGGCTTTCATACGACCGAGCTGGCGCAGGGTAATAATCCTAGCGTGCGTCTTGACGGTGAATGGAAAGCCTATTACGCACGCCGCAGCCGGCGCTTGAAAAAAGGCAACAATCTGATCGCCAACAGCCTCGCCCGCCAGACACGACGCACGGAACTGCTACAGATAGGCGTCGCTCAGCCGCTGGATGACCGCGCCATGACAAATCTGATCGACACAGCCATGCGACTCTCCGCCAACAGTTGGAAAGGAACCACCGGCCTGACCCTGGATCAACCCGGGCCACAGGCCTTCATCCGAGAACTGACGGCGGCGGCCAACCGGCAGGGTTGGCTATCCGTTTGGCTGCTATCGATAGACGGCACGGCAATTGCGATGGAATATCAGTTACGCTTTCGCGGCCAGGTACATGCCCTGCGTGCCGACTATCACACGGCCTTCGCGGAACTTTCGCCAGGCAGTTATCTGAATTGGAAAATGCTGGAACAATTGTTCGCACACGGCGATCAACGCTATTGGATGGGACCGGGGAATAATGCCTATAAGCAACGCTGGGCAGAAGACGGGCAAGCGTTGATCAGCTTCCGTGCATTCAACACCAGTCTGCGCGGACGCTGGCTCGCATTACGCGAGTCGACCCTGCGTCCGCTGTATCGACGTCTGCGCACTCTGCTGGGCGGTCTGGCACACGAGGGTGATACATGAACGGATTCTGCGGCTGGTTGGGCCATGACGCGACACAGGAGGCGCAACAGACGCGCCTCACACGCATGGCCGCCCATATAGGCACTATCGCACCCGCCGCATGCTCGATAGGGACGCACGGCGGACTCACGATCTGCGGCACCGGTACACCGCTGCATTTTTTCCGCAATACCGCAAGCGGAGTCTGTGCCGTACTGTTGGGGCATCCCCACTGGCACCGCAGCGCCCCGGACGCTATTCGATCCACTACGACGCTCGCGGAGAGTTTTGCCACTGCCTACCATGATCATGGCGCGCAGGCTATAACTTGGCTGGGTGGCGAATTCGCGCTGGCCCTCATCGATGAGCGCACCCAGGAGGTCTTGCTTGCCATCGACCGGACCGGCATACGTACACTCGCTTATCACACTGATGCCCAGGGCGTGGTCTTCAGCACACATCTTGGCGCACTGGGTGGTTTCGATGGGCTGCCCCGGACACTGGATAAGCAGGCCCTCTACGACTATCTCTACTTCCATGTGATACCGGCGCCCGCCACCATTTATCAGAACATACAACGTCTGCTGCCAGGCCAATACTTGCACTGGCGGGCTGGACAAGCGACGCTGGGAAATTATGCGCTTTCCGATTATAGCGAGCGGCGTCCCGAGCCTTTTGCGCAGGACCAGGAGCGCTTGTTCGAGTTACTGCGCAATGCGGTACGCAATAACGTAGGTTCACCGAACGTGGGCTGCTTTCTCAGCGGCGGGCTGGACAGCTCGACCGTGGTCGGAATCACGAGCGAAATCACCGGCACGCCGGCCCATAGCTTTTCCATCGGTTTCGCCGCCGAAGGTTATGACGAGATGGAATACGCGCGCACTGCTGCCCGTCATTTCGGTGCGCATCATGAAATCTATTACGTTACTCCGGAAGATGTGCGCACGGCGGTGCCACGGGTCGCGGCCCATTACGACAACCCCTTCGGCAATGCCTCGGCCGTACCGTTGTACTACTGCGCCAAGCTGGCGCGCGACCAGGGCGTGGCGCTGCTGCTCGGCGGCGATGGCGGCGACGAATTGTTCGGCGGCAACTCCCGTTATGCAAAGCAATGGCAGTTATCCTTGTATCATCTACTGCCTTCCATGCTGCGTCAGGGTCTGCTGGAGCCCTTGATCGGCACCGTACCGACGCAAGACGGCGCCGGCCTGCTCAATAAATTGCGTAGTTACATAAGACAGGCCAAGCTACCGCCATATGAACGCATGGAAGGCTACAATCTGCTGCACCGCATTGGCGCGCAGACGCTGCTCAATCCCGACTTTCTCGCCGATGTATCCACCGCCCATCCATTGCAGCACCTGCAGTTGCTATATGCCAGCACCCAAGGCCGCGATCCAATCACACGCATGATGGCGATGGATATGCAACTCACCCTGGCAGACAACGATCTTATCAAAGTGGGGGGTATGTGCGAGCTTGCCGGCATAGAGGTTGCTTATCCCTTCCTCGACGACGACCTCTGCGCCTTCGCCTACGGCCTACCGCTATCGATGAAGCTGCGCCGCACACAACTGCGCCACTTCTACAAAAACGCCATGCGCGGCTTTCTACCTGATGCGATTATCGATAAAAAGAAACATGGCTTCGGACTGCCTTTCGGCGTGTGGATGCAGTCCGACACCGGATTGCGCGATCTGACCTATGACAGTCTGAACGCGCTCAAATCACGCGATATCGTGTCGAGTGCATTCATCGACGCACTGATCAATACTCACATCCCGAAACACCCTGGCTATTACGGCACACTGGCATGGGTGCTAATGATGCTGGAACACTGGTTCGAAACACACCATGCGTGACATTGTCCTGACTATCTTCGTGCTCTCGCTGATTCCAGTCAGCGTGATACGGCCGTGGGTCGGTATCTTGGTGTGGTATTGGCTAGGCCTGATGAACCCGCATCGGCTGACCTGGGGTTTTGCCTATGATTTCCCGTTTGCCTCGTTGATAGGCGGCGCAACGCTCATTGGCCTGATAATGGCAAAAGACCGACAACCAATACCCTGGAACCGTGAATTGAAACTGCTTGCCGCCCTGATGGCCTACTTCACCTTCACCACCCTGTTCGCCTGGGCACCGGAATACGCTTGGCCGGAATGGGAGAAGGTCGGCAAAATCATCCTCATGACATTCGTGGCCACCCTGCTGATTCATGGACGCAAACGCCTGTATTGGCTGCTGTTGATCAGCGCACTCAGCGTCAGCTTCTATGGCTTCAAGGGTGGAATTTTCACCCTCGCCACCGGTGGCAGCAACCGAGTCCAAGGTCCGGAAGGTTCCTTCCTCGCCGGCAACACATTCCTGGGTCTTGCCATGGTGATGATATTGCCTTTGGTCATGTCCCTAGCCAAGCAAACCGAAAATATCTGGCTGAAGCGGCTGCTGTACATCACCTTTGGCCTGACAGTGCTGTCAGTGATATTCACATATTCCCGTGGCGCCCTGCTCGGCCTTGGCGCTGTACTGCCAATGATGTATTTCAAATCCAACAAGAAGTTCCTGCTGGTGTTATTGCTTATTCCATTGGGCCTTTTCGGCAAGAATTTGATCCCAACAGCACTTTATCAGCGCGCCGAAACCATCCAGACCTTTGAAGAAGACAGGTCCGCCATGCAGCGCATCCAGTCCTGGACAGTGGCCTGGAATCTGACCAAGGATTACCCGCTGACGGGCGCCGGCTTCGAATTTGAATTGTCGCCAAATGACAAGCGCTGGTTCGGGTATGGCAACGCGGATGCCAGTGTATACCTTAGGACCTCCAGTGCCGCTCACAGCATCTATTTTCAAATTCTGGGCCAGCACGGTTATGTCGCATTGATCTTGTTCCTGACGCTGCTATATTCCACTCAGCGCACACTGCGAGACATCGCCATTCAAGCCGACCGCGATGAAAGAACGCGCTGGATGGTCCCGCATGCGATCGCCGTACGCATCGGTCTGATCGGGTATATTGTCAGTGGTGCCTTCCTCAGCGCGGCCTATTTCGACCTCATGTACTTGTTTGTGGCATTCTCAGCCATGTTTGCCCGCGAACTCGATCAAGTCGATGAGGCAGAGACGACTACCGATGATGAACAAGCCAGACAGCGGGAGCGACGCCTGCGCAGCTTCGATCCACCGACCCCGCAACTGGCCGGAACCGATACCACACGCAGGCATGGCCTGCACCTTCCCCAGTGAGGGCAGGTGCAGGCTTTGCGTCGATCAGCTCGGCAGCATTGTCATGACGCCACGATTTTCCGACACGCGCGGGATAAACAACAGGAAAGTAGCTATATCACGCATCGCTGCGCAGCGCGTCCAAATGATACGCTGCGGAACAGCAGCTAGCGGTTGATTTATCCATTTCTGGATTCATTACGACATCACAACATCGAGGTGGAACATGAAATTCTCGTCGATCATCCTGACAGTGCTTGTTATGACCGCCGCAACCCAGGCCGCGGCGGGAAATACCTGTGGAACGCTGGAGCGCAGCGACGGTTTCGGCCCCTTTGACTACACGGTCGAAAAAGGTCGACCACTGGGAGTTGTCGAGGAGTATCATCTTACGCCAAGCGTCAGACAACTGGTGCGCGCCCCGGACGGTAATCCCACTGGTGCTGAGCTTGATTATGTCCTACGCGCATTCCCTAATCACCATATCGCACTTCAACTTATGATCGATCTTGCGGCCAAGGAAAAAACCGCCAAGCCCCTGGGTGCAAAATTCAGCGTTGAGTGCTATTTTGAAAGAGCCGTCCGTTTCGCCCCGAAGGATGCCATTGTCAGGGTGTTGCATGGAGTCTATCTGACAAAATCAGGCCAGATGCAGCAGGCCCTGTCCGAATACAAGGAAGCCGAAAAACTGGAACCTGAAAATGCCGGCGTCTTGTACAACCTGGGTATCTTTTATTTCAAACAGAAGAATTATGAGAAATCCAGGAACTATGCAAAAAAGGCCTATGCCCACGGCTTCCCCCTGCTTGGCCTGAAAAATATGCTGGAACGCGCCGGCAAGTGGCAATGACCCGCATCATTCCCGGCGGAGCGCCCTACTCTTCATTCATATCATGACGATATATGAGCAGAGTCCGTAAATCCGTCGCACTGATCTTCGCGGAGAACTATTCTTCGCTGATTATCCAGTTTATCTCCACGCTGATTCTGGCGCGCCTGCTGACACCGGCGCAGATCGGAATATTCTCAGTGGCTGCCGTGGTGGTTTCGCTCGCCCATACGATTCGAGACTTCGGTGTCGGTCAATATGTCATCCAGGAAGATGAATTGACGCCCGAGAGGATCCGCGCCGCCTTTGGTCTGGCCATTGCCACCGCGTGGATCGTAGCGGTGCTTCTCTACATCATCAGCGAACCGTTCGCGCGATTCTATGCCGAACCCGGCGTAGCGGATGTCATGCATCTACTCGTCATCAACTTTCTGCTGCTCCCTTTCAGTACCGTGTCACTCGCGTTATGGCGCAGAGAAATGAACTTCATGCCGCCCTACATCATCAAGACATGCGGCACACTGGCGCATGCCTGCACTGCGATCACACTGGCCTATCTGGGCTTCGGCTACATGAGCATGGCATGGGCGGCGGTTGCCAGCATCGCAACCATCTCCGTTCTCTCCAGTATCCTGCGGCCCTCGAACATGCCCTGGCTGCCCGGCATCAAGGAATACCGGCGGGTATTATCATTCGGTAGCATGGTAAGCACTTCCGTGGTGATTAAGGAGCTGGGCGCCGGGGCACCCGATCTCATCGTAGGGCGGGCCCTCGGCATGGGCTCGGTTGGCATCTTCGGCCGCGGCATGGGTCTGGTACAACTGTTTGAGAGATACATCAGTTCCGCTGCCAAGGGCGTCGTCCTGCCTCATTTCGCGACTGTACACCGAGAAGGCGGAGCTCTGAAAGCGGGTTACTTGCAGGCGCTGGGAATGATTACAGGTTTGGCGTGGCCATTTTATGGATTTCTTGCGCTTATGGCGTATCCCATCATCAGAATACTCTACGGCACGCAATGGGACGCGGCCATCCCGCTGGTCGGCATATTAGCGCTTTACGGAGCCGTGAATGTGCTGTTCTATTTCGGCGACAATACACTGCTCGCGCTGGGTAAAGCAAAAAACAACATGCAGATCGAGTTCATCAGGCAGCCCATCACCGTCGGCCTGATCCTTATTGGCTGTTCATTCGGACTTGAACAGGTGGCTATCGCTCTCGTCGTCAGTTCCGTGATTGGGTCTTTGGTATCCCACCATTTTCTGCGCAGGCACATTGGATTGAAATGGCACGATGTCGGATCAGCCATCCGAAAAAGCTTGCTATTAAGTCTGATTTGCCTGTCGGGGCCAGTGATTGTGATCGCCACAATGGACATCGGTCCCGACAATCTCATACCGCCATTCATATATTCCACATTATCATTCGGCATAGGCTGGTTGATTGGCATTCCGATACTTAAACACCCGTTGCACGACGAACTGCAACGAGCACTCAATAAATTCCGATCCGTCATCAACAACCGCTTCAAGCCCATATAGACCGACCATGATGCATCGCCCGGACAACGACGCGCCCTTTTTTATTGTTGGATTTCAGCGTAGCGGCACGACCATGCTTCGGCTTATGTTGAATGCCCATCCGGCAATCGCCATACCGCATGATTCAGGCGAACTTTGGCATGATTACAGGAACAAGGCCGGCAATTATGGGGATCTTGGCGACCACGCCAACTGCACACGAATGATCGAGGACCTGCTCGCTGAACCGCGCATCAGGGCTTGGCAGACGGCATTGCCGGAAGGGCGACTGTTTGCCGATCCACTGCCCACCAATTTCGCCGGGGTCATGAAGCGTTTTCACACCGTATTCGCCGGCCAGCACGATAAAACGCTCTGGGGTGACAAGAACACCGGAACACTGGTTGAACTCGACAAAATCAATGCCCTATTCCCAGACAGCAGAATAATTCACCTGATACGCGATGGGCGCGATTGTGCACTCTCTCATATAAGCAAGGAGTACATATACGGTTACGAGAACATTTTACGGGTCGCCGCCGAATGGCGCGACCAAGTCACTCTGTGCCGTAAAATGGGCGGTATGCTCCCGCCGCGGCGCTACCTTGAGTTGCGCTACGAAGACCTGGTGCAGGAGACGGAGCCACAACTGCGCAGGATCTGTGAATTTCTTGACGTCGGCTACTCAGCGGACATGTTGACGTATCACCAGCAGGTTGACGAGAATGTACCCCTTGAGAAACGCGGGCTCTGGCCCCTGCTCGACAAACCACCGCTACCAACCAATGTGTACAAATGGAAGACCCGTATGAAGCCGGTCGATAGAGCGGTCTTCGAGCGCCACGCGGGCGCATTACTACGGGAGATCGGCTACGAAACCCTGCCTGTTCCGATCCGCGGCGGGCGTTTGCAGGAGCTGTGGTACCATGTTCATCAGCGAATCGCGTGGCGTTTCAGATAAACGACCATTTCAAATAAACAATAATTGATCATGAAACGTCTCCTGCCGACACTGCGTGACACCCTTGGGATCACCCATCCCGTTCACGCCGCTGAAACACATTTATACGAATGCATGCAGTGGCTGTGTCGCGCCCAGGACGCCACCGATGACGGCGGGGTGTCGCGAAGCTACGCCTTGCGTTGGATGCGCGCGCACCAGCGCTCCGGCTGGCTGGGCTCTTATCCGGAAACGACCGGTTACATCATCCCGACATTCCTGAACTATGCCGCCCATACCGGCAACAAAGATTATAGGGATAGGGCCGTGCGCATGGCCAAATGGGAATCCGCTGTGCAGATGGAGAGCGGTGCGGTACAAGGCGGCGTCATCGGCTTTTCACCCACCCCAGCCATCTTCAATACCGGACAGGTCCTGTTTGGTTGGACCGCCGCGTACCGGGAGACGGGCGATGAAATATTCCTGAATAGTGCGCGCCGCGCCGCCGACTTTCTGGTTAAGGCACAGGATTCCGATGGCGCATGGCGCTTGCACGGTTCTCTTTATGCCCGCGATGGCGTGAACGTCTATGATGCCCGCTCTGCCTGGGGCTTGCTCGAAGCGCACTCGATAACAGAATCGGCCGCGCATCGACAAGCTGTCATACGCAATCTGGATTTTGTCTTGTCACGCCAACAGACCAATGGTTGGTTTGCCGAATGCTGTCTCGATGACAACGAGAAACCCCTGTTACACACTCTTGCCTACACCATGGAAGGTCTATTGGAGTCCGGTATCATCCTACAAGACCACCGTTACATCGAAGCCGCGCGCAAGGCCGCGGATGCCTTGATCGGATTACAGGGCGCGGCGGGCGAGCTGGCGGGCAGATTCGACCCGTCTTGGAGACCTGTCGCAAACTGGAGTTGCCTGACAGGCGATGCGCAGACAGCCATTATCTGGTTCCGTTTGTTCGAGCTGACCGGCGACAAGAAATATTTCACGGCCGCAGCGCGCATGAACCGCTATCTTTCAAGCACGCACGATCTGAAGTCCGTGAACCCGGGCATACGCGGCGGAATCAAAGGTTCCAATCCGATCTGGGCCGAGTACGGCACGTACGAATATCTCAATTGGGCCGCGAAATTCTTTGCCGACGCGCTCATGCTGGAGCTAAGAACAAATCATCATGCTCGCACTGATTAACTCACGGCCGAAATGCCGAAGCCACCTCTCGCTTGTCAACAGCGATAAAACGATGGAAACCATGCATCAGGCCATCATTCCGGAACATGGAATACGTTCATGAGCATCACCTCGTCATCGAATCATGGTCGCGCGTTGACCATCTGTTCGGTCTCGTTTCACAATGCGCGGCACCTCATCCTGAATTGGAACCTCACCCATCAATGCAACCGCGATCCGGATCGGATAAAATGGGTCATTGCCGAAAATACACCCGAGGGCACCACGGACAGACTCAGTATCACAGACGAGCGCTTCCAGGTCTTGCCGGGAACCTCCGGACAACGCAGAGTCAGTTATCATCACACTGAAGCCTTGCAAAAGTGCCTTGCTGCTGTCGACACGCGCTTTCTCCTGGTACTTGACCCGGATTTTTATATTGTCCGCGGCCAGTGGCTGGACGAAATCATCACTCATATGCAAACCCAGAATCTGGCGCTATTCGGTGTTCCATGGCATCCCAAGTACATAGACAAATTCCGGTACTTTCCTACTGTGCACTGCACGTTTGTCGATCTTGAGAAGATCGGCATTGAGGCTCTGGATTTCAGACCCTGGGGTGCCGACGAGATCGAACCGACACATGACAATTCCGCCACCGGAACCCATGCCATCGAAGTGTTGTGGCGTGCTCTCCGCCTGCAGCACCGGCGCAAGGAATACAGGGACAGCGGTACACGCATGTACTTCCGCTATGCCCTAGACGCGGCGATTAATTATGAATGTCCTACGCCAGTGTATCGTCTCCCCCAGGATTTTATCGGATCGGGCAATCCACTGAGCCTGCGTAGCCGACTCATAGAGCACCTGTTGCCCGACAGTCTCTGTTATCTCCCCAAGCGGAGAGACTCCTATACGAACATCGGTTTCAGAGAACAGGGTTTCGGCTGTGAATTTCCAGCCTTCTGGGAGGAATTCATGTGGAAAGGCATACCGTTCGGTTTCCACGTCAGGCGCAACGCCAAAAAGCAAGTGCGTGACGAGGATACGGAGTTACGCGCAATCGAACAATTCATTGAAAGCATTCGCATCACCCTCTAAAATGCATCGCTGTGCGCCGCAATGCAGTGCATCCGCCAAGCGCCGCCACCTTACAGATGATGGAACCATGCCAGGCATAAGAGATTTTCTGAAACGGCTTCTCGGCACACGTAGCATAAGCATGCTGGCCAGACTGCGGCATGACATTTTCCGCTTCATCTATCGGGACGACCTGATAAAGCTGGCCATCATCAACGGTACCGACAAATGGGGACGTCACTGGTACGCACAGCACTACCAACAGCATTTCCGCCCGCTGCGATGCCGGCAGATAAATCTTCTTGAGATCGGTGTCGGTGGACACGACGACCCTCACGCAGGAGGCAAGTCTCTCAAGACCTGGAAAGACTATTTCCCCAAGGGCAATATCTTCGGTGTCGACTTGTACGACAAATCATCGCTGCAGGAGCCACGCATCAGGATTTTCCAGGGCAGCCAGGCAGACAGTGAGTTTCTGTCCAAGGTCGCAATGGAAATTGGCGAGGTCGATATCATCATTGACGACGGCAGTCATATCAACGAACACGTGCTGACCAGTTTCCAGACACTGTTCCCCTTGCTGAAAGCGGGTGGCATATATGTGGTCGAGGACACGCAAACTTCTTACTGGCCAGAGTACGGTGGCAGCAGCACAGACATGAACAGCCAAACGAGCATGTTGGGGTTCTTCAAGGGTCTGACAGATGGACTGAACTTTGAGGAAATCATCAGACCCGGCTGTGCGCCCAGTTATATCGACCGTCACATCGTGAGCCTGCACTTTTATCACAATATGGTTTTCATCTACAAAGGGGCGAACGACGAAGGCAGCAATGTACTGACGGACAATGTCTGGCCCGCTGATCGGCCGGAATTCGGGCTGCCGCCGAAGCAACGAAGCGCTAACTCGGCGTCCCAATAGGGAAAATATTACCCATTCAGCACACGGCGTCATTCTCCCAGATCACGGAAACTTGATCGTGCGGACAGCCCGTCACTTGTATGCCCGTTGCCGTGACGTCTATCCGCAATTCCTCCACGAGCCGTTGCGCAGTCACCCGCAGTCCATGCGCAGGCCAAGTAACGCCTCGGCCCTCCAACCAGCGCAATTCCGCAAGCATACCCCCCGTGGTTCGCAACCAGAGCGCGCCACCGACAAAATCGATGCCCGACATGCTCAGCACCTTATCATTACCCTCCGATGAGAGCATAAGATAGTCCACGTTGTGGGCGTCCGAAATACGGAATGCGCAGTCGCCCGCGGGGAGTTCCAACGCCTCAGGTTTCGGCAGCGGCCGCACTGCCGATGGCGACAGCAATGTCGCGTGGAATCCTGAAATATCGGTCATTTTGTAGCGCAGCATGGGCGCCTCGTGAATTTCACCGTAGCGGCGAGAAACCCAGCCGCTCACCGGATCGGTTCCACCCCGCACAATCCTCTCAATCACTATCCCGTCACTCATCGCTATGCCAAGCCGGGCGCTCCCCGCATCGACCCACAGCGTTTTGGAGTTCGATTCATGCGTGATCCGCGACCCGATCGCACACTGTAATCCGAACGACAGGCTTGCCAGTGGCGCGCCACGCGGGAGCAGATCGTAAACGAGCCAGTATTGCCCAGATACCGCAACCACGCCGCGCCGATGACCGCTATAAGATGTCGCACCGATAATCTCAGCCGCCACATGCGTCAGCGCCGATCCCGATTTCTCACACACTGTCCGGACTCGCGACTGTATCGGTATCCCCGGAAAGTCACCGGGACCACGCTGCAATGGATCCACACCTTCGATGGCAAGGCCATTGTGCGCAAAAGGACTCATGAAATATTCGCGCCAGGGCGGCGCCTGCATCGGCCAGTTGCGTGGCGCGGATCGATAGGTATATGTTCCAGCCTCGACGATCACGGCCTGATCACCTACCTGCAGCGTGATACTGAGCAGATCCGCATGCATATGACCGGGGTTCACCGCAGCGTCCCGCGCAGGGCCGGTGCGCAGCATTAAACGGCTGTTGGCATCGAGGTCGCGAAACACAAAGCATCCGCCTTGACTATAAGCGGCGAAAGGGCTTTCCTCATGGGTCGATGCGGCGACAGGCAGTGTACCGCCCAGCAGCCAGAACGCCGTTTCGTTGTCCGGCGATGACTGATCGCTTTGCGGAATACTCGGGTGGAACAGCGACGCATATACCGTACGGTAGTCGCCATGACCCCACGCACGCAGGCATCCGAGCGGGAATAACGGGTCTTCGACGCAATCGCCAAATGTCATGGGGCACCCCTCGGTTCCATAGAGATCCGCATGGAAACGCAGCATCCTTTCCACCCGTTCGTTGACCCAGTCCGGAATCGGGCGGTCATTACGGTGATTGATCAGCACATAGCCTAAAGCCATCTCGCACGCCAACATCTGGTAATGGCTGGATTGTTCAAAACTGGCTCCATCGGCGTGTATCTGCCGGCGCAACTCCGCCAACCAGACCGCCTCGCCACGCACTTTCCATGCTTCCGATTCCTTGAATTCCGGGAACAGGCTGCCCAGGTACCACAGACAGAATCCGTCCGCGAGCAGATGATTATTCGGAAACGATGAGCCCAGCCGGTCCGCTAGAAACCTCGCATCGGAAAGCATGATTCTGAGCAGCATGAATTCAAGCTCCACATCCTCAGACCCGCCGGCAAGAAAGGCCAGTGTCCAGGTGATCGCGACGGCGCGATAAACAACGATCAGACCGCCGGAATAGCCGGCCGGATCGTATTGTGCCTCGGTTAATTGCATCCAGGATGCAATATTGCGCCGCAGATCACCGCCAACCGGCGCACCGAACAGCATTGCGCGCGCCAATATCGCCGCGAATGCGAACAGATGAACACGATCCTGGTAAAGATGATCCCGCCCTGGACCGGCCGGCAGGTTTTGCCAGTCAATCGTCCCCTTGCTACCCAGCTTTGTCATGTAAGCATCGCCCAAGCTCACACACCAGTCCCGACTATCGTTAAGGAGTTGTTCCCGCCAGCCGGGATGATGCACGGCGATCGTGGTGACCGCAGCGGCCATGGCTTCAGGCTGGATAAAAAAGCGCGGCAGGTTTCGTGTTCTGAAGTGCCGCACCAGACGGTCTTTAGCGGTGTTTATCCCGAGTCCGCGACGGTCAGTGGTGATTTTCCGCAGCTCCGGATTTCGCTTCGACAGGCTCATGAATAATTCTTCATCGCCAGGGAACTTGACCATCAGGCGAGGGACTCTGCGGAAAATTTTCTGCCATCGTCTCAGGCTCCGTACAGCGGTCCTGAACAAAGCGCGATAACTTACGGCACCGCCCGCGCTCATGCCCGATTCCCGGCATCGACCCGCAGTTGCAAGCCGAGTGCGCCGATACCCAGAACCACCGCGAACCACAAGGTGGCGATACGGATCAGAATGGTCGCCGCAACGGCGAGATGCGGTGGAACGTTGTTCACGACCAGGAGACCTATCATCGTCGCATCCGCCCCACCCAGCCCGCCGGGGAGAAAACTTATGGCGCCGACCAACATGGCGAAGGCATAGACGAACAATGCTGTCCGCCATCCTATCCCGGCGCCCATCCAGTCAAGTACAAAATGGAATGCCATACCCTCCGATCCCCAGGCAACGATTCCGAGTACAAGACCGCCCGCCAAAACCCGGGGCGTCAGACACGTTCTGGTGTGACTGACAATCGACAGCACTGCATCCAACCCAGTGGCAAAACGCGCCGGCAGATATGACGAAGCAAACCCATGCAGATACTTGACCAAGCCTTGCTGATGGAGAGATACCATGACGACCGACAGGAACGCGGCCAGCAACAGCAATATCGGTTGCGCGGCGCTATACGCCCATACACCGATGGCCGCGAGGCACAACATGCTGATCAAATCCGAAAAGCGTTCCGTGAAGAAGGCGGCGAGACTGGGACGGTACCCCACCCCGTAGCCCTTCAGGAAAACACTCCTGATAGCTTCGCCTACTTTACCGGGAACGATGGTCAGCCCAAAACCCGCCAGATAGATCCGCAGGTTGTCCCACTCGCGAATGCGCTGGCCCAGGCGCCCGAGATAATACCGCCACCGTAAAAATCTCAGGCCGTAGTTGAGCAGCGATAACGCCAGGATGATCGCTACGCCTGTCAGGCCAACACGGCCTATCGCAGCCGTCACCTCGCTCCAGCCACTCCACAGCGACACGCCGAGATAGGCCAGGCCGCTCAGCAGGGTTACCCAGATCAGCGCATGTATGCGCTGTTCCGACAACACGGAAAGCCCGGCATAGCCGCTGTCGCTCACGTGATCAGCCAGAGTGTCGCGCCCAACCACGCCACCAAGGTCAGTACCAGCCAGGGGTCGCTCGCGATATCGCGCGCCGTATCGGTACCGCCGTGCCGGTGGTGCAGCAGGTAGATGTAACGGAACACCCCGTACATCACGATGGGCACGGTATAAATCAGATTCTCGGTGCCGTGTATGCGTATTGTATCGGGACTCATGGTGTACAGGCTGTAACTCATGATGACGCCCGAGGCGGTGATGCCGATCATCTGATCCAGCAGCACCGGGCTGTAATGCTTGAGGACACTGCGATGACCGGCATCGCCGTCACCTAAGGTGAAAATCTCCGCGCGCCGCTTGCTGAACCCCAGAAACAGCGTGATCATAATGCCGCACAAGACCAGCCATTGCGAAGGCGGTATCCCGACACCCAGCGTCCCGACCAAGATGCGCAGCATGAAACCCGCCGCGATGACGAACACATCGAGCAGTACCCGATGTTTCAGGTAATACGAATAAAGCACGTTCATGACACCGTAGGCCAGCAGCATGAACACTACAGCCGGCGAAACCAGCAAGCCGACCCCCAAGCCGACCATGGCCAGAAGAACACCCAATCCGCAGGCGGCGGACACCGAAACACGTCCGGCGGCCAGCGGGCGATTCTTCTTTTGCGGATGGCAGCGATCCTGTTCCCGATCGACGATATCGTTCAGGATGTAAATACTGCTGGACATCAGGCAGAACCCAACCGCGGACAGCAACACCCGCTGCAATAAACCGAAATCGCCCCAGGCGTGTATAAAGATAAAGCCAGTGAAGACAAAGATGTTCTTCACCCATTGATGCGGTCGCATCAAATACACCAGGTCCGTCAAACGGTTCATGGATACTCTCTTTCTGGCATAGTGCGGAAATAAGGATAATCGGCCATGGCAAGCATCTCGCGATCACCGCGACTGTCGCCGTAGGCGTACAGCCTGCACGACTTCCAGGGCGTCAGCAGCAAGCGTAGCCGCCGGGCCTTTTCCGCGCCGTAGCAGTTGCCTTCCACAAGGCGGCCCGTGATGCAGCCCATTGCATCGGTTTCCAGGTGCGAGGCGATCACATGATCGAACCCGACCTGGCGCGCCCACGGCTCCAGATAGTGGGTCAGCGAAGCACTCACCAGAATACAGATATGCCCCTGTTGTTTATGCCACTTGAAGCGTTCAACCGCCGCCGTACGCAACAATGCCGGCAGGCGCAAGGCGGCGAAGCGTGTGCCGGCCGCTTCCAGCAGCGCCAACGGTCGGCCGGCGAGAAAACAGCGCAGCATCGATTCCTTGGCCTGATCATTGCCCAGGATACCCAGCGCAAAGGCGAACAGCGTTGGCGTACTCTTCATCATCAGCGCCGCGAAACCCGCCGTGCCGATAAAATAGCGCAGAAATGGCAACAGCGTGTCATGGCGCGTGAGTGTGCCGTCAAAATCAAATGCCGCCACGATGTCCGCGCCGCTGCCATTCATCTTAGAGCTTCAGCCGTTTGAACAAGAACTCCGGGATGGTCCGGATGATAAGCATGATATAGCGCCAGAACCAGGGGACATAAAGTACATCCGACTTGCCTTCCAGGGCGCGGGCGATACGCTCGCCTACATACTCCGGTGACACCATCAGAAACAATCCAGGCATGCCGAACGTCATGGCCGTATCCACGAACCCCGGCTTTACACACACAACCCGCACACCCGCCGGCTGGAGTCGATTACGCAGCCCCTGCAAATAAAGAGTCAGTGCGCCTTTGGCTGCACCGTAGACATAATTGCTCTGGCGGCCGCGGTCACCGGCAACAGAGCTGATCCCGACGATAACCCCCCCCTTGCCTTGCTGTTCGAGATAATCGGCGCCAAGCGCCAGCAGCGAGGCGGGGCCAGTGAAATTTGTCTCAATTACCCGCGCCGCCTGCGGAAATTGACGGGCCGCCGTTTGATCGCCCAAATAGCCGATCGCGCTTATGATGCCCTCCAGGTCATCGACAGCACCCAGCACCGTGGCGAAAAATTCCGCATGGCTTGCCAATTGCTGCGCATCGAGTCGGCCATACTTCGTTTCGATCCCGTAACGCAGCGCAAGATCGCAGGCATCCCTGTCAAGCTCTGCCAAGTCACGTCCGGCGAGATAAAGCGCGTAACCCCGTCTCGCGCAGGCCGCCGCTGTCGCACGGGCAATTGCGGAGGTCGCGCCCAGAATCAAGACCCATTTGCTCATGCATCCTCACCAATGCGCAGGCGACGCGACAGGCTCGAACTTAACTGCCCCTGCGGATCAACGCGACGCTTGACCGCGAGCCACTCGTCATAGCGGGGATACATGGCACGAAAGGCAGTGGCGCGCAAACGGGCGTCTTTGGCTAGATAGACACGCCCACCATGCCGTGCCACGATATCATCCAACTCATCGAGCAGTTTGAAAAGCCGCTCATCGCCCATGGTCAGGTCCAATGCCAGGGTATAACCCGGCAGGGGGAAGGACAACATACCCTGGCCCGCAGCCCCCATGCGTTTCAGCACCGCGAGGAAAGAGGAGTGGCCGGAGGCGGAGAGCTTCTCCAGCAGCAGGCGAATACCGTCATAGGCATGCGACTCCGGGACAACACACTGATACTGCATGAAGCCGCGCTTTCCGTAGAGACGGTTCCAGTACCCGATCCCATCGAGAGGATAAAAGAATTTTCGATAGCTCGTCAGAAATGCACCGGACTTACGGCTTTGCAGATGGTAATACAGCTTGTTGAACAGGCCGATGCTGAGTGGATTCAATACCCACGACGGCACATCAAGGCGAACCTGCAGTGTCCGTAGCGGCAGGTCTGCATACGGCCGCGTGCGCATGGCTGCGTCCAGTTCATCAACCGCCGCGTGATGACCGCACATAAGAACACCGCGGCCGAGCGCGGAACCTTTGGCTTGTCCATCGATCCAGGCCACCGTATAGGCATCATCATAGGCCGCGTCCGCAAAGTATTTGAACAGGCCGGCCAAGTCCCGCGCGGCATATTGTTGAGTTGAGACATAAGCGCTGTCAATCGGGCGCAGACGCAGTTCTACCTCGCCGACAAAACCGGTCAGCCCCATGCCGCCCAGCGTAGCGTGAAACAACGCCGGGTCGACCACGGGAGAACAACGCAACGGCCCGGTCGGTGTGATCAACTCGATCGCCGTGACAAAGCCTCCGAACGCGCCGTCGTGATGATGATTCTTGCCATGCACATCGGCTGCAACGCAGCCTCCCACGGACGCCTGGCAGGTGCCGGGCGTAACCGGCAAAAACCAGCCCTGTGGAACGATAAGCTTGAGGATATCATCGAGAGTGACGCCCGCCTCGACCCGCAACTGTCCCTGTCGCCGGTCAAACTGGAGCATGCGGTCGATGCGTTCAGACAGAACGACATTGCCATCTTCGCTGAGCGCCGCATCGCCATAACTGCGCCCTTGGCCACGGGCAATGCACGCTGGGCCTTCCGGCTTGAAATCGGCGTAACGCTCCGGACGCCGCAGTTCGGCACTTTGACGGGGATAACGGCCCCATGAAGTCAACTCAGTTCGCTTCATCGACATGGTCTATCGCAGGCGCGTTATAGTTTGATTTCGCGAACACCAACACGACCAGCATCAGGACCAGGGCCTGGTTGGGAATAAAGTAGCGGCCATTCTCTCCAATCTCGACCAGAGCCTGTAGCACCGAGACGCTGAGCACACTCGCCATAAGCAGCAAGGCAACGCGCAGGGCGTTTGACAGGGCATTGCGCTGCAACAACGACCTCCACAGGACATAGGGGGTCAGCAGCATAAAGACGACATTCAAACCGCGGAGCAGCGGATGCTGTACTTTCCAGATGGCCCGCACTACAACTGCAACCCCGGGACTACTGATTTTATCGAGACGCCAGTAAATGGGTTCGGTCCAGTAACTCAGCCAAGCCTCGCCCACGCTGCGCAGGTAATCAACCGGGTACGCCATGAAAAGATTGACGGAAATCCGCTGCAATTCCCGCGACAACCCGATCTCCGACAGGCCCGTTACCCGCCGCATTTCCTGTCGCGCATCGAAAATGGCCATGTAGGGAGAACCCGTGTTCGCCATCTTGCGATTTCGGTATTTCAAGAAAATATCGCGGAGTACCGCATCCTTGTCCGGTGCGTGTTCCATCAAATCGCCACTGTGGTTGGAGAGGTTATATCCCAGCAGCGTGGTAATCGTGAAATAGCCCGTCTGCTGCTTGTTGAACGCCGCCCAGCCCAGCACCGGGCCGACTGCCACGAATAAAAATATCAATAGCGTCATTGCGCGCCTTGCTCGCACAAACCACCACAGCAACAGCAGGAACACCGGAATCAGTGCAATATACTGCGATCGTGTCAATACCAGCAGGCTCGTTGCCAGCCCCAGAACCCATGGACTTGCGGTTCCCGCTCTGCCACAGACCATTGCGGCCATCAGATAACTCACCGTCACCAGCAGGAAGGCGGTAAGTGTTTCAGTCAGTACCGCCGGCTCGAAAAACAGTGTGTTCAGGGTCAGTAGGTTTACTACGCCCGCCAGCAAGGCCCAGGCCGTGGAGATACCTGCCTGCCGCAGCAAGAGATACACCAGATAGGCCGTCATGAACGCAAGTACCGATTGCGCCAGCCAGAGTATAAAATGATTATCCGCCACCAGTGCCAGCAACAGTGGGTACCCGGGGGTACGTTGGCCGTTGTAACCCGTGAAATCCAGGCTCATGATCTGGTGCGCCAGGCGTTGATAGGTGCCGGAATCCGTATAGGTCATCGGTTCATAGTATGCGAACAATAGGCCCCGTGTGATCAGCCACAGCACGGCCAGCAGCAGGATCGGAAACCACCCATCTCGCTGCCGCAGCGCGGATCGGCTAAACGTGTTCATAGTGTTCACGGCGCAGATTGTGCAATAAGCGTAGGGCAAACCGCCACGGCTGCACATCCCAAGGTGTAAAGCGCGGCAACTGGAAACGGTCGCTGCGCACTGAGGCCGCGCCCCAGGCCGTGGACACTGCGCCCTGGAAACCCGCTTGTTCAATCATGCGCACATGCTCGGCGCTGTAATCGATACCCGGTTTGCCGTTGGGATAGGCGAACAGTTTCACCTCGCGACCGATGATCGCTTCCAGATCGGCGCGACCCTGGTTGATTTCATCGCGGGCAGCCTGATCGCTCAGACGACTGAGTATAGGATGAGTGCGCGTATGCGCGCCGATACCCATGCCGGCATCGTGGAGCAGCCGCACATGCGGCGGCGACATCATCACAGCAGGCAGATGTTCCGCGCCACACCGTTCACGCACCCGTTGTGCGAACGCCTGTCTTTGCGCATCGGACAAATACTTGGCATGGTCGATCAGCGCATGCAGGGTCGCGCGACGTGCGACCGGAGTCGAGATTTCGTATGTACCCAAGCCGAGCGCCGCCAGATCAAGCACCGGCCCGACGGCCTGTCGCACCGATTCTATGATCACATCATTCCACATCAGTGTACCGTTGAGAAAACCGCTGGCAATAAAGAAGGTCGCGGGCAGAGACAGCGCGCGCAGAATCGGCAATGCGACTTCGACGTTATCCAGATAGCCATCATCGAAACTGATGCAGGCGGCACGTGCCGGCAGTGTTGCATCGCGCAGGTGCCGTACCGCCTCTTCCAACGGCAGTACCCGGAAGGTACGCGCCAGCGCACGCATCTGCATGCTAAACCGTCTGGCGTCGACCTCTGTCGGGTGCAAGGCATCCGGCGTCGGCCGGACACGGTGATAGATCAGGATCGACAAGCGCGCCCGCGCGCCGGCCGGCGACAAAGCGGTGGCGAGCAAGCGCGCCGGCATCATACAGCAGCGTCCGCCGCCGGCAGCCGCGCACGTACTGCAAAGGCATGGCATAGCCACCCTGCCAATAATGGCCACGACTGCAATAGCCGCCGTACCTGCGGTACTTCCAGCAGTGCCTGCCAGCGTTGGTAGCGTTCGGGCAATATCGGAATCCACTGAATCTCGATATCGACCAGACCCAGAGAACGCATGACCGCCATCAAGTGCGCCGGGGTCTCGTAACGCAGATGCATGGGGCGGCGACGCAGCCAACGCATCACGTGGTTCAGCCGATTGGGCAAACAAGCGGCATTTAGCGCATCGACCCAAACAGCGCCACCCGGCCGAGTGACGCGTCTCAACTCGGCAAGCACACGTTGCGAGTCGGACACAGCCTGCAATACCCCGAAGCACAACACCCCGTCGAATACCGCCGGGCGCAACGGCAGATGGTTCACGTCCGCCGCGCACAAGGATGAGCAGGCCGTGACAGCGGCGCGCGCCTTGGTCAGACTGGGCAGCGAATAATCCAAGCCCACAACATCGGCGCCACCGCGCAACAACAACTGCAAATAGGTGCCGGCACCGCAACCCGCATCCAGCCAGCGGCCCGGCTGGCTGGATGCCGGCCAATACCGGTTGAAATTGCGCACCCGTACAGCCAATCCGGTTCGGGTCCAGCCGGCGATGCTGGCATCATCCGTGCCGGTGCTGGCAAAGTTCTGAAAACGCTTTTTCCAGGCCTGTTCGAAACGTGTCGAGGCGAAACGCCCGGCGGGCTGCTTGCTCATGGCGTACCCCGCGCGGTCAATTTGTCAAAATATCCTGCCAGCAGTCCCGTGAGGTGACGCCGGTCGTACTGCCGCAGGAAATCCATATCCGCGACTCGCGCCGCCAGCACCTGCTGTTTCCACAACCCGACAATGTCTCCAAGCGTTCGCGCCAATGTCGCGCTCTGCCCGGGATGCACCGACCACCCCGCCTGCGCGCGTTGCAGCAACTGCGATGTCGCGCCCTCGAACAACAACGCCAGTACCGGCCGGCGCAGACGCAAGTATTCGTAAAATTTAGCCGGCACCAGTTGACGGGTATCTTCCGATGCCTGCAACAGCAACAGCAAATCCGCCTGAGCCATGCGCCGCAGCGCCTGATCATAGGGGATACGCGGCGCGAAGCTGATCGAATCCTGCAAGCCCAATCCGGCAATGGCGAGTGCCAGCTCCGGATCTTGCGCGTAGCCACCGCCACCGATAAACGTCACATGGACTTCGTCCAGAGCCAGCCAACCTGCATCGGCAGCTTCCCGGAGCGCGTTGAACAGCGGTCGCGGGTCACGGAACTCCGCATTGATCTGACCGGCATGAACGATATCCAGGCGCGCGCCGCGCTGCGTCGGCAACGTTGGAAAGGTTCTGAAATCATCCTCATCGTAGCCATTCACTATGGCGCGGGTCTTATGCTGTGCCAGGGCGCCGTAGCGCGTGCGTAGCATCTCCGCCATATGTTCAGTGGTGGTTAAAAGCCGATCGGCATGCCGTGCTACAGAACGTTCAAGCCGGCGCGCGGCCCAATGCACAACGGCCGGCGTGCCCGGCTCTGGCGGTTCCTCATACCAGGGATCGCGAAAATCGGCGACCCAGGGCAACCGATAGCGTCGCGCCACCCGCCCCGCGATCACGTGGGCCGTGGCCATGGGACTGGTGGAAAACACTAGATCGGCCGGATCGTCGCGCATCACCCGACGTGCCGCCGCCAGCGCCCAGGGTAGCCAACCGATCCAACGATCCGGAATCGCCAGCAAAGCCGGATAGCAGCCGGCGATGGCGAAGTGACGCTTACTGTTGAGATAGCGGGTACGCACTACCTTTATCTCGGGTGGCAACTGCGCCAGCAGACTTGGATCGACCTGCTCATAGGCATCTTCACGCAGCGTGATCACCGTCACGCGCCAGCCGAATTCCGGTAGATAGCGGCTGAACTTCAACGTCCTCAAGACACCGCTGCTGCTCGATTCCGGCGGGTAATGAAAAGCGATGAACAGCGCATGCTTCATGGCGCGCCCCGCTCGCCGACGTGACTTATCACGTAGCGGAACTTGCCGGAGCGTTCCGCGGGTATGTCCACCACCTGTTCGATATCAATGCGCACATTGGCCCCAAGGCGTTGTTGAAAGCCACGCCGAATAGTCTCCAGCGCGGCATTGGCGAAGCCCGGCTCGGTGACCAGCAGCACGCGACTGTACAGCAAGGATTCCTGCACAATCTTGAAGGTCTTGATGGCGGATATTTCACGCAGTATGTAGATCAAAGCCAGACCATGCATGGGTGTGCCGTCGCTGGCATATACAAAATCCGTGCTGCGGCCCTGCAACTCGCGGAGCATGGGCAGGCCACGGCCGCAGGCGCAAACGCCGTCATCGAGGACGCCGACGTCGCCGGTGCGATAACGGATAAACGGAAAGTCACCGGTCGCGAGGTGGGTGATGACAATCTCTCCCGCCACACCCGGCGCGGCCGGACGACCTTCGGCGTCGATCGTTTCCAGAATGATATCTTCGGCGCTGATGTGCATGCCGCCCAGCGGGCATTCGTGCGCCAGGAACCCCGCATCGCGACCGCCATAACCGTTGGCGACGGGGCAGCCCAGCACGACGGCGATCAGCGCGCGTTGCGCATCGTAGAGCAACTCGGAGGTGACAAAGGCGACACGGATACCGAGATCGTCGAGCCGTATAGCGCGTTGCTGGGCGTGGGTACAGAGACGCGCCAATGCGGATGGGTACCCAAACAGCATCGACGGCCGCTGTCGCCGCAGCATGCGCAGCATGCTATCCAGTGTCCGCTCATCGAGCGCGAACGCCGACAGCAATTGCGAGCGCAGCATTCGGTCACGCAGGATCCGCAACCGATCTTGGGTTCCGAGTTCTATCGGCGAACCCCAGATAACGATCTCCGGATCGCCGATATCGACGCCCCACCAACGTGTGGCACGCCATTTCGCCGCGACATCGTGACTGATGCGCGCCGGCCCCGCGAAAAACCGCAAAGGTTCACCGCTGGAACCACCGGTTGCCATGGCTTGGAGTTTTTCGCTGTTCGCGGCGATCAGACTTTCGCGGTGCTCGCGAATCAGCGCCTTGGTCAGGAAGGGCAAATGCTGCAAGCTGTCGATGGAGTCAATGTGCTCCGGATGAAAATCACAGGCATGGAACAAATCCCGGTAATACGGCACCTGCGTTGCGGCCTGCCGCAACAAACGCGTCAGTCCGACGAGACGATGCTCCCGCAATTGTTCGCGACCCCACCATTGCGACGCCTCCAGCGCATGCAGACGCGCCACGGAGTCATGTCCTTTCAAACGCTCATGCAGAGGGAACAGGCACGTGGACACAAAGCGCGTGTACGGACGACGGGAAATGGCCAGCGCGCTCATGAGGTCACTTTTTGCATCGGCGCAGCGGCATCGCACGTGGCGCGATACGCGGCAAACAACATCTCGCTCACTCTGGGCCAGGCGTATTCCCGCGCCAGAGCAACACCCGCCGCCGACAACTCCCGCGCCAAATCGGGATCGTTGAGCACCCGCAGCAGCGCGTTTGCCATAGCCTGCGGATTCTGCGCCGGCACCAGCAACGCGGTCTTCTCATGCACCACCAGAAACGGAACCCCACCGACAGATGTACTGACAACCGGGACGCCGCAGGCCAGCGCCTCCAGAATCGAGATCGGCATGTTGTCGGCCAAACTGGGATTGAGCGCAACATGCGCGGAACGGTACAAGGTCGCCATGCGCACATTGTCGAGACGACCGCTGAACGTCACCGCGTCGCTAATGCCCAGTTCATGCGCGAGACGATCGAGGAATTGCTGCTCCGGTCCGGTGCCGGCTATGGTGAGGCACGCTCCCGGAATCCGCTGCCTGACCAGCACAAAGGCGCGCAAGGCCGTGGCATTGTCGTAGATAGGTTCCAGGTTGCGGGTCACGACGATATGTGGCCTGCTTTTATCCGCGGGCGCGTCCCCTGCGGAGAAACGCATGAGATCGATGATATTGGGAACAACCTGAGCGGTAATTCCGTACTTGGCGAAGACCTGATGCAGAAACAGGGATGGCACCACGAGGGTATGCGCACGACGCAGACTCACATTGACCGTGGTGAAGGATCGCTGCAGAAATGACGCCGCCTCACCACCGCGATAATTCACCAGCACCGCCTTACCGCGCAGTCTGCCGATCCAAACGGCCGGTGCGGCAAACAAATGCCAGGACCAACCTGAATTGGCCATGATGTGCAGCAGTTCTGCCCTGCCAGCCGCGCGCCATAATCGCCACAGATAAGGCAATAAACGCCACAATGCGCGCAAACCCCGAATGCCCCCCACCCAACGCGGTTGATACGGCGCGTTGACCTGCACCACCTCGACGCATTGACCCGCGCTGCGCAACAATTCGGCTAATTGCAGCGTCTGATTAGCCATGCCACCGGAAGGTGGCGGCAATGGGCCAATCAGCGCGATACGAAACCTGTGTTCCATTACGCGCGCCCATCCCTATCGAGCGCCGCAGCATACACTGGTCTATAACGATCCACGGATGCGCGCCAATTGCGCGATGTCTCTACAAAGTGGCGCGCCCGGGCGCGCAGGGCCGGCCAGCGTGTTGCATCCACAAGCAATTCAGCGACTTTTTCCGCGAGTGCGACAGGATCACCGGGCTTGAAAAGCACCCCGGTCTGGCCGTCCTGTATCAGTTCGCGATGACCACCCACGTCGGAGGCCACCAGCAAGCGACCCTGTGCCATGGCTTCAAGTGGTTTCAAGGGCGTAACCAATTCGGTGAGCCGCATCGAAATCCGTGGATACACCAGGACATCGATCAAAGCATAATAGCGTTGCACTTCATTATGCGGCACGCGTCCGGTGAAGACCACTTTGTCCGCGATGCCCAGTTGCCCGGCGAGTGCCTTTAGCGTGTCTTCCTGAGGCCCGCCGCCCACCAATAATAAACGCACATCCGGCGCCTGCGTCAGGAGCAACGGCAGGGCTTGCAACAACAAGTGCAAACCTTCATAGCCATAGAACGAACCGACAAACCCCAGCACTCGCGCATTGTGCAGGCCCAGATGCCGCTGCAGTGTCAGATCGGGCTGATCGCTCGCGCCGAAACTCTCGATATCAACCGCATTGGGAATCACCGTGACCTTGTCCTCTGCTATGCCACGCGCCAAGATATCCGCGCGCAGCCCCTCGCAGATAGTTGTAATTGCCTTCACGCGTTTCAACGCATGCGTTTCCAGTGCCCGTGTCAGTCGATAACGTATACTGCCTTCACTGGCGGTGCCGTGATCGGCCGCGGCGTCTTCCCAAAACGCACGCACTTCATAGACGACGGGGATGCCCAGTCGGCTACCGACGCGCAGAGCGGGTATCGCGTTCAACACCGGAGAGTGCGCATGCAATACATCCGGTCTTATTTCGGCTGCAAGCGTCTCAAGCCGCTGCTCGGTTGCGCGCATCAGCGCAAACTGGCCGATCACCGGGAGTGCAGCTAATACGGCATGTGGCGCGGGCGTTCTAAAGAAGCGCCAGCCATCGACATCCTCGTGCAACAGTTGACCACTGGATTGCTTGGGACTGGTCAGGTGAAACGTCTCCCAGCCAAGGGCACGCTGTTCACGCAGAATGGCCAGCGTTCGGAAGCTGTAGCCACTGTGCAGCGGTATGGAATGATCGAGCACATGCAGAATCTTCAAGCTCATCGCGCGACCTGTTGCGGAACCGCCTGATCGCCGTTCAAGGTGCGCAGGAAGGATTCGAACATCAGCAAAGACCACAACGGCGCACTGTAATCACGTCGGCCCGATTGATGTTGATCCACCATCTCGCGCAGAAACTCCACATCGAACATGCCCGTATCCCCGAGAACGCTGCCAAGCACCGCGGCGCGCACGCGCTGCCGCAAAGGGCCACGGAACCAGGACGCCAAGGGCACGGCAAACCCCATTTTCTGCCGGTAGAGAATGTCATCCGGCAAATAAGGCCGCAAGGCCTGCTTGAAGAGCGCCTTGCCTTCTCCGCCCGCCAGCTTCATCTCGGGCGGCAGACCGGACATCCACTCCACCAGTTGGTGGTCGAGCAAGGGTACCCGCACCTCCAGCGCATGCGCCATGCTGGCGCGGTCGACCTTGGTGAGGATATCGCCGACCAGATACGTTTTCATATCCAGATATTGCACTTTCGAGAGTGGATGCTCGGGCGCGTTTTTGGCATGAGCCCGTAACACTTCCACCGCAGAGTAGCCGTTCAGGCGCCTCTGAAAGGCACCGCTGAACAAGCGCCGCCGCAAGTCATCACCGAGCAGCGAGACACTGTGAAAATAACCCTCGACGGAATCACGCGCCAGCGCCTCGAACGTAGCCTTGGCACGCAATACCTTCGGCGCCCAGTCGGCCTTTGGATAAAACCTGCCGAGTGCGCCGAACACCGGTCTGCGGATCAAAAGCGGCAACAAATCGCGCATTCTTTCTTCGTACAAATGCCAGCGGTAACGACGGTAACCCGCGAGATTTTCATCGCCACCATCGCCGGATAATGCCACGGTGACGGTTTTTCGCGCCAACTGGCAAACGCGATAGGTCGGCATGGCGGAACTGTCGGCAAAGGGCTCGTCATAGAGCGTGGCGAGCTTATCGATCAACACGAAATCGTCACTGTCGACCACTTCGATACTGTGCCGCGTGTGATAGCGTGCGGCCACCGCGGCGGCGTGCTCGGCCTCATTGAAGGCGGCATCTTTGAAGGCGATCGAGCAAGTGTTGACAGGATCAGGCGACAAACCCGCCATCATCGCCACCACGGCGCTGGAATCCACACCGCCGGACAGGAACGCGCCCAACGGCACTTCCGCGACCAGGCGGATACGCACCGCTTCGCGCAGGCGTTCGATCAATTCATCCCGCGCCTGTGCGGCATTGAGCACACCGTTGGGCGTGAAGGGTACATCCCAGTATTGTTCAGGCTGTACGTCAAGCTGCCCACGGCGCAGGGTCAGCGTATATCCGGGTGGCAGCTTCATGGCTTGACTGAAGATGCTACGCGGCTCTGGCACGTACCCATAGGCGAAATAATCTTCAATGGCACGCGGGTCAAGGTCGCGCGAAAATCCTGGATAGGCCAGCAGCGCTTTCAATTCTGACCCGAACAGGAAAGTACCATCGGCAAGCGTGGCGTAATAAAGCGGTTTCACGCCCAGACGATCACGCGCCAGAAACAGTGTGCGCTGGCCCCGGTCCCAAAGCGCAAAGGCGAACATGCCGCGAAAGCGTGTTACGCAGCCCTTACCCCACTGCTCCCAGGCATGCACGATGACTTCGGTGTCGGAATGGGTGCGAAAAACGTGGCCGCGCGCGGCAAGCTCGCTTACCAATTCCTGGAAGTTGTAAATCTCACCGTTGAACACCACCGCAACACTGCCGTCTTCATTAAACAGCGGCTGCTGACCGGTCGACAGATCGATGATGGAAAGACGCCGATGAGCAAGACCCACCCCGGGTTCGATGTATTGTCCGCCTTCGTCCGGCCCACGATGGAATTGAGTCTGATTCATGCGCGCCAGTACATCGGCGTCAATCTTCCGCTCGCTGCGGCAGTCAAAAATTCCGGCAATTCCGCACATCAGCTTCATCCATAGTTAATTGATACGCCAACATCAGATATTTCCAGCCAAGCGAAACGTGACGGAGACACTACCGCACACTCCACACTCTTTTTTAAAGGTGCCCAGTGGCTTTTCTATCGTAAGCGGTTGACCTGCCGCGCCCGACCGATAGACGGTCGTAGAGCGCCAGGTAGTTCTGCACCATATGCGCCAAGTCGAACTCCCGTTCGACGCGCTCACGCGCCGCCTCGCCCTGTGCGCGACGCTTCACAGTGTTCAGGCAATACTCCGCCAGCGACAAGGCCAATGCCTGTGAATCGTCACGCGGCACCAGCCAACCTGTTGTATTGATGTCGATGAGCTCGCTGTTACCACCGACCGCCGTAGCTATAACGGGTAGTCCGCAAGCCATAGCCTCAAGCACAGTATTGGAGATACCTTCGCCACGTGAAGGCAGGACAAACAGATCCAGTGCCGGCAGCAACGCGGCGATATCCTCGCGCGCCCCCGGCAACCACGTCTGGCGCGCCAACCCTGCCCGCAGCAACAGCGTACGTGCTTCCGCCAGCAACGGACCGTCGCCTATCATCACGAGGCGCAGACGCGGCGCGAGATCGGGCTGTTGCGTATGCAGCAAAACAAAAGCCCGCGCCAGATTAAGCGGATCTTTCACCGTTTCCATACGCCCGACACTGCCAATCAACAGCGAGTCCGGTGCGGCGAATCCATCCGGCAAGACAACGCGCCGGTCGAACACACGCGGTGCAAAACATTCGCTGTCCACACCATTGATGATGCGCGTGATCTTGATCGGATCGACGCCCACATCCCGGACCAGATACTGTTCGAGATCGCGCGACAAGACGATGAAGCCATGAATCAACGGACTGATCGCGCGTCGCAGCAGGCGATAGCGGTGTCGGGTATTGTCCAGATCGTGCATATCACGGCCGTGCTCCCCATGTATCCGCAGCGGCACACCCGCCAGCCAGGCCGGCAACTGCGCCTCCAGCGTCGCCAGATTGCGGGTATGAACAATGTCCGGACGCAGCCGTTTCAACAGCCGGTACAACGCCACATACAGGCTTGGCTGGATTCCAGGCGCCTTGTGCAGTGCATGTACCTCCACGTCGGCACGACTGATGCGGGCGCGAAAATCGCTGAAATCGGTAAGGCAGACCACCGCATGACGGTACCGATTGGCCGGAATGTGGTTGATAAGATTGACCAGTCCATTCTCCAGCCCACCGACCGCAAGGCGATGCACCACATGGACGATCAACGGCGCCCGGCTCACTGCCCAACGCTCCAGTCAACTGACAGGCTCGGCAGCAGGGCCGCGGTAAAATCCCGCAGTGCGATCTGCGTCATCGCCGGATATTCACCAACAGTTGCGTAAACGAATATGGCGGCGGACGGTGTCATTCGCCCCAGCAGGTGCGCCCGCGACTCCAATAGCTTGGCCACATAGGTATTGTCGGTAAAGACTCCATCGACGTAATACCACTGCCAGATCGCCAAGACCTGCGCCTCTCCGCGCAAACGAGTGGCGGTCACCTGACTCAGACCGGGGATTGAAATTGTGGTCTCACCATCGTCGACCTCATGCCAATCCGGATCCTTCTCCGTGATCAGCACATTCTGGGAATTGATCAACTCGGCGCCCTGGGCTTCTCTGCTGTAATACAGCACCCGAAGACCCACCAATTGCGAGCCGCGCGCATAGACTTGAGCTACCGTGGCGCCGGGGCCGAGAAACCGCGGTTGCCACTCGGTGACTGGCTCGGTCCGCATCTGCCAGCCCGGCAGTTCGGGCGCATGCAGATATGACACGGGGATCGGCGCGGCCACCCGTGACATTATCTGCGCGGACCAGGCCGGCCAGATCGCCAGCAGCAGCAATGCCGCGACAGCGGCAAGACGGCTTCTGCCTGGACCGTTATCGCCGGTTTGCGCGGATAGTACCGGGCGATGTTCAACGACTGGTTCGCGCCATAATGAACCGATCCGGAACATAAGCAGCATGACAATGCCGAAAAATATCCAGCCGTAAATAATGTGATCGATGCCCACGGCCAAGCGCATGTTGCTGAAATAGCCGATCATGACAATCATGTAGGCGCGCAGCCAATTGGCCACTATCGGAAAGATGATCGAGAGCAGGACAAACGCCAAACGTCGCCAGAGCGTGTGATAGCTTAGGTAGGCAAAGAGCAAGCCGGTAGTCAGTGAAGCGATGAGATACCGGATACCGCTGCACGCGGCGGCAACCGACCACTCGCCGTTGGGCAAACTGATGTGAAAGCCTTCCCAGTAGACGGGTATCCTCGAAAGCTTCAACGCCATGACGGTAAAGGAGGCGGTATAGTGCATCAATATGGGAATCAGCGCTTCGCCGAAGGGTACCGCAAATACCAGGAACGCCAGCGGAAAGGCCCAGGCGCGCACTACCTGCGCACCCAGCAGCAGCCAGACCAGCGCAGGCAGCAGTGCTACCAGCACGAACTGCTGCACTATCATGACCGTGCTGATGTTGCCGAGCAGCCAGACAAAGCCCAGCAGCGCCAACAACGGTAACACCCGCAGATCCACCCTGGGTCGGAGTTCACTGAGCAACGCGCGTTTACGCCAGATCAGGTAGAGGCTGACGGGCAGTATGAAAAAACCATGCGCATAGGTTTCCGAGCGCCACCAGATAGCCACCATGGAAGCGAGCGTCTCGTGGAACAGCAACAGCGCCGCGACAATCAGCACGCCACAAAGGCTCAGACGCCGCGGCCATTCGTCCAGACTCTGAACGGGAATGGAACGTGGGGTAATGTCAGTCATGCGTATTTCCCACAACAACCGGTGATTGCGCCGTCATTGTATCGGACAAGGCCAGCGCGTCCGGCGCCTTACCTTGCACAAGTTGCGTGTAACGATCAAGGTGCGCCGACCACCCGTAGCGAGCCGTCACCCAATCCCGCGCGCGTGCGCTGCCAACAGCGGCGGGCACCGCAGCCAATGCCGCGCATGCCGCATCGATCATGGCCGCCGCGGACTCGGCGCGCCACACCGGCAGATCTTCCTCCAGGTCTACACCCGCCAATGCCGCCGGCGTGGCCAGCAGCGGCCGTCCCATGGCAAGAGCCTCGAGAACTTTATTTTGGATACCGCGTGCAATGCGTAGCGGCGCAACTGCCAAGTGCGCATGCGCAAGATAGGGCCGGATATCTGCCACGGCGCCGGTAACCATCACCCCGGGCAGTTGTGTCAGGCATCGCACTGCGGCACCCGGTCGCGCACCAACGATGGCAAAACAGACGCCGGGCAGACGCCGCCGTAAGCCCGGCAAGACTTCCCGAGCAAACCAACTGACCGCATCGATATTGGCCCAATAATCCATGGCACCGGTAAACACCAGCACCGGACCCGATAGCGGATAAGGATTGGCGTAGCTCCCGTGCGGATCGAAATAATCAGTGTCGACACCATTCTCAATGGCCACCAGACGCGCAGCCGATTCTGGCGCGAGTTTCTGAAACAACGCGACCTCGTTGGCTGAAACGAAGATACTCGCGTCGGCGGAGGCCGCGACGGCGCGCTCGTATGTCAGCAATTCGCGGGCTTCACGCCGATACAACCAGCCCATCGGCCCATAGCGGGTGCCGCTGTACTGACGCCACTTGTCTGAATCCACATCGACAAAATCGACTATACGGCGCGGGCCGTCGCCTATCTCACCCAGGTATTGCGCCATGGCGCTGGAGAAGCAGACCACGGCCTGCAGGCGATGTTCATGCTGCACTTGCCGCACCCAGGCCCGCATCCGACGGTGCCGATAATACGGCAGCGTCAGCGCCTCCCCAGTGAGCAGTCCGGTTGCGCTGCGCAGTCGTGCGCGCCATGGCGCCAGACCGATCAGACAGGTATCGGCGCACAGTTTACCGAGCTTCTCGGCATGGACAAAATCGCGCCGGTCATCAATGAATGCGCCCAGATGCACGCGGTAGTCGCGCGCCAACCGCCGCAGCAGATGATAGGAGCGGATTTTATCACCCTTATTGGGCGGGTATGGAATGCGGTGCGCCAGCATCAGGATATCTTCCATGGTGTGTCCGTCAGGCCAGATTACGCGCGATACAAGGGCCGATCAGCCGTGTCACAGACAGCGGCAGGCGTTTCCAGATGTCGATGAAAATCCGGTATTTCGGATTGGTTGGACTGACATTGGGAATGGCGTGGGCATTAACCAGTTGATATTCGTAATACAGGGGCTCTGGTTCGAAACCCCAGTTCTTCTTGAAATTGTATGAGCCGGAACCTTCCTTGCTGCGGCCATAATCGAAGACCCGCACACCGCGTTCGCAACTGCGCCGCATCAGCTCCCAATACATGAAATCGTTGGCCTTGAGATCGCGTGCCGCGTTGCCGCCACCGCCATAATAGGGCAGAACCTCGTCACGAAAGTAAAAGCTCAGCACACTGCTGACCGCGCGCTCCTGGTGCAGGATAGTCAGGACTTCACAAGCGGAACCGAACTGCTGCACCAGATTAGCGAAATAGGACTTTCCGAACACCGGTGTACCGAGATTACGCACACTGTCGGCGTACAGCCGATGGCAACGTTCGACATCGGAATCAATGACACTGACAAGGCCGGCCTGCATTCCCTTGCGCACCATGGCGCGCTGCTTGCGTGGAATGGACAGCAGATTCTCCTCCGCCGTCGCCGCCAGTTGCTTGCGGAAGGTTACGTAGAGATCCTTGTTGGGACGTGCCGGGAACTGTCGGGTACGGTTGCGGTATTCCAGGTAATCAACACCCAGTCGCCGCGCCAGCGCACACGCCGCATCATCGAGCGCCGCCGCGGCGCCATCATCGAGCGCCGCGATGCCGCCGTACACACAGAAAGGATTGGAGATGAGCGCATTGCCGAACATACGACTGCGAATATGCCCAAGTAGCACCACTGCGCTTATTGCACCGCCACGTTCGACGAACAACCCGTGTACGGTGTGACCAAAAGATTTTTCTATAACAGCCTTCCATCCGGCGCGATGAAAAAAGGTCGCCCCAGCACAAGCCTCGACAAAGGCATCCCAGCGGGTGGCCGTATGTTCATCCAAGGTACCGATTCGCAGTGCCTGTGAGGGATCCATCGAGGCTGTCATCCTTACCCGGACCCGGCATCGAGAAACACCCGGTCCATGCGATCCCATCTGAAATCAAGCAGCAACCTACGCAGGCGGGTCTCCATTCGCGACAGATTGAGATAATGCCGGAAACGCGTGCGCAGGCCGATGCCTGCCATGCGCGGCTGCGCCGGGTCAAGTTCCCAGGGATGGAAATAAAACAGGCTCGGCTGGCGATCTTTCATATTGACGCGGCGAATCGCCCAGCGGCTGTAGGCATACGGGAAAAGGCGGAAGAAGCCGCCACCGCCACATGGCAGATTGTGGCCGAACAACTGGACTGTGGTGACCGGGATCTCAAGTAGGTGTCCGCCTTCGGGTCGGAAGCTGAAGCGGGGCGCCTGGGGCATACCGTACAAATCGTGGCGGATCGGATAGACGCTCGAACTGTAGACATGACCGGCTTCTTCCAGGACGCCAAAAGCCCACAGGTTACTCGCACCGATGGAATAACTGGCGGCGCGATAGCCGCGTACCGCAGTACCGGCAATATCTTCCAGCAGTTTTTTGCTAGAGACGACATCGTTGCGAAATTCCGCTGGATTCTGAGTCGTCACCCGCACATGGCTCATACCATGACTGGCCAGTTCATGACCGGCGGCAATAATGCGTCTTACCAGTTGCGGATAGCGTTTCGCCACCCAACCCAGCATGAAGAATGTCGCCTTGATGCCGTGACTGTCGAACATGGCGATGATGCGATCCGTGTTGGTCTCGACCCGACAGGGCATGCCGCTCCAGTCCTCACGCCTAACCATGCTCTCGAATGCCGAGACCTGAAAATAATCTTCCACATCGACGGTCATGGCATTGACCGTGCCGCGTGGCATTGCGGAAGTTGCGTTTGTCATGATAGTTGACTGGGCTGTTTCCGGTCGCGTGGCCGTTGGCGATGTTGTTCCGTCAGCACGCTCAATTGACCTGCCTGCGTCCCGCGTTGGAGGATCCACCACCGCACGAGGCGCACTCAAGCCCCGTCGCTGTTGCGGAGTTGCCTAAGGGCGGTATTGAGATCGCCCTCATCATCCGACAGCAGGGAGATCATGATAAGTTTCCGGAGTTTCTCGCGGTCCTTTTTCACTGTCGCCTCCAGCACCGCGAGGTTTCGCTCCAATGTGGCGAGTCGCCACTCGGTATCGGAAGCAGTGTTGTTGGTCATTTGCAGACGGATTTCACGGCCTTGGTGTGGTGACGCGATATCTTCAGCCGATACGTTCTGTTCTTGTCCATGTAAAGGCTGCTCCGCACGCGGGATCTCAAGCTGCTGTTCACCGATTACAGAATCCACCGCGATCTTGTCGAGTTCATGCAATTCTCCCAAAGCGCCGTACAGCATCAAGCGATCGCAGAAGCTGTTGATGCGGCGCGGCACACCGTTGGTATATTGGTAGATGGAATCGATGGCCTCGTCTGTAAAACTGGGGTCGTTCTTCCAGCCCACAGTTTGCAGGCGATGTTCAATGTACTTGCGCGCGTCTTCAGCGTCCATGGGCCCAAGATGATAAGCGGCAATGATGCGCTGGCGGAACTGCTCCATGCCTTCGGCCTGCATGGTGACGCGAAATTCTTCCTGTCCGAGCAGAAAACACTGCAGCAAGGCGCGTTCTCCGACTTGAAAGTTTGACAGCATGCGCAATTCTTCCAGCGAACTGGTCGGGAGATTCTGCACCTCATCCACCAGCAGCAACACCCGCTTACCCGCGCGCGAGCAATCACGCAGGAAGTTCTCGATGCCGGTAATCAGCGCCGATTTGGTCAGATCGCGACTGGGCAGGCGGAATGCGGTGGAAATCATCCGCAGCATGTCATCAGATTCCAGCTGGCTGGTGACGATTTGCGCGGCGATGACATCCTGCCCAAGCAGCGTGGTGCCCAGATTGTGTTCGAGCTTGTTGACTAGGCTGCGCGCCAGCGTGGTTTTACCGGTACCAATATCGCCGGTAATGACAATAAACCCCTCGCCGAGCTGCAGTCCGTAACGCAAATAGGCCAAGGCCTTGGCGTAGGCGCGGCTTTGATAGAGAAAACGTGGATCCGGACTGAGCCTGAACGGCATGCCTGTAAGCGAATAGAATTTGTCGTACATGCTCAGAACCGGGCGACAATACGCGCCATCAGGCGGTTTTCCTGGTAATCAGCCGCAATAACATCGGAATTCTGCCTGAAGATCCGGTAGTCGAGGTTGCCACTCAGTCCAGGGCTCAACTGATGTGACAGGCCCAGCTCGATAAAATTGTATCTGTCCTGTTGCAACGGTGTGGTAGCCGTAGCGCCGCTAACGCTCAGTTGCGTTCCCACTGTCAGCAAAGAACTGGAACGGGGGGTTATCTGGAGCGCCCATGAGGCATTCAGCCCACTCATATGTACTTCTTGCGTTGGAATTTGGTAAATATCATTTCCCTGGTAAGTATCATTTTCATTGAAGCCGGATAAACGCACCGTGGACTTGCGGAAGATGTAACTGAAGTCCATGGCGGCACGCTTGATCGCGAGGACTTGATTGGTAAGCGAGTACATTGGGTAAATTGTTAACGATGAATTCGGCGGCCCACAAACGACGGTATTCTGCGTATTTTGACACTGCTGCGACCCTCCTGTAGCCGGATTTGGGTTCGACACTATTAACATCCCATTCTGGGTCGCGAGTTGTTGAATAGTCATGGTATTTTCAAGATATGTCGCATTGAACACGGTATGCTGGGTACTGTGCATTAAGTTTCCGGCCCAGGTCGGACCGGGAATCAGACCCACGGCACGATTGCGATAAGTCGCCGTCAGCAGTGTGCGTGCGTTTGGGGTCAATGTCACTGTGGAGGTCTTCTCGTTTCTGCCGCTCAGAGCACGCAGCGCTACATATTGGTTAGGCTTCCAATCCAGGCCCGTAGCCCAATAAGCGCCATTGACCAAGGGCTGCGCAGAAGCATAGGAATTGTTTTCGCTACCACCTTCCAGCACAGCGCTGATTTTGGTGCTCAACGGATAACGCAACTCGCCGCTGGTATTCTCAAAATTGGCGTTGTAAGCGGAGATGTCGTTCAGCAAGTGCTGATTGTTGTAGTTGAAATTCCAACCCAACAAACCGCTGTTTGCGTCGCTGGCCAGCGCCGCCTGGACAGAATTGGACTGGCTGTTTGATATATCCGCGCTACTGGTATTGGAATAGGCGACCACATCACGGGTATAGCGCAGTGTACCGTTCGCGAAATCGGTGAAGTCGTGATGCAGGTAAGGACTGACACTGAAGGTTTTGACGTCGGCAAGATTACCGGCGCCGGTGTAATTGTCCAGACTGATGTTCTGTTGCGTGTTGATGACCTGCTGGCTTATTGAAGCATTGCCATCCACATAAAAAAGATCTTTAACCAACTCCGCCGATCCGACCCCATTCAAATCCTGGTGGCTGCCGTCGCTACTGCTGTTATTGGCAAAGAACAGGTTTTGCAACTGATAATCCAGGGTCAGCTTGGCACGGCTGCTGTCCCCGCTGAGATTGAACCCCGGACTGACTTCCGTGATGAAATCCGCTTGCGGATTGGCGTTGGTCTCCATGATGTTGCTGGTATATGTCTCGGAGCCAATGACACGGGGGACGAAAGTCCAGTTCCCGGCGAATGCAGTCGTCGAGCACAGCATGCAGGCCAGGGCCAAGGTGACTTGTCCTGATGACCATGGGACCGCGGGCGATGCACTCACCGGGCAACGACCACCCTTACGCGCCATAGCCGTAATATCCGTATCCATAGTAGTCAGAGCCTTGCTTACGCTGGGACTTGTTGAGCACAAGACCAACAATTTCATTATTTTTCAACATGCTCAACGCTTCCTTGACCACAGGCTGAGGAGTGACCGACTCCTCAATGATGAGTACGACTTGCCCCATCAACGTAGCGAGCACGCGCGCCTCACTGGTCAGCAGCATTGGCGGCGAGTCGAAAATGACGATGCGGTCCGCGTAACGGGTCGACAACTCCTCGGTCAGGCGATGCATGCTCTGACTGGCGAGCAGTTCAGTGGAATGCGGGTGACGCCGGCCGGAAGGCAGGATGACCAGATTATGGAAGTCGGTATGAATCAGAACATCCCTGAGATCGATATCCGGATTCAGAAGAACATCAGTAAGTCCTTTCCGATCCTTGAGGCCGAACCGATTCGCAATTTGAGGTTTAGCTACATCCGCGTCCACCAGCAGAACGGTCTTATCCATCTCCATGGCCATACTCATGGCCAAGTTGATGGAAGTGAACGTCTTGCCCTCGTTCGCCAGCGAACTAGTCACCATGATCAGATTGGCATTATGTACCTGTGACGCGCCCTGCCCCAGGGCATGCATCAGTAAAGGACGCTTGATGTGGCGGAATTCTTCCGCGATCTGATTGGTTTTACCGGTATCCGCATCCACAATGCCGACCGCTTGCAGCCGTTTCAGATCCAGCTTGATGCGATTACCACGCGACATTTCGGCATCACGCAGGTTATCGCTGATGGTCTGATGCGATTCATCGACATGCGCCGCAGTGGCGGGTACCGCCACACCGAGAGACTCGGGCATGACCGGTGGTTTGTGCGCCCCGCTATCCAGCTTCTCAATTGCTCTCTCTATGGTGCTCATGAGAATTTCCCTACCAGTTTGGTGACGTCGCCAAACACATGGAGGTCGAGAACGTACACGCCTATCAGACCACCATAGAGCACCACCAGTGCGATACCCGCGATGCCGAAGGCCGCCAGCGCCTGATATTGTTTGTGACGCATCTCAGGAGTACGAATGGTGGAAATCGTCCCCAACACCGGATAACCCGTGACTTCCTTGAGAATGCGCCGATCATCAAACGTGGGCCGTATCTGATAGAGCACAAAAGCCACCGCCAGTCCCGCACCGATAGCGCCGAAGAACACTATGCTCATCAGCAGGATTCGATTCGGTCCGGAAGGCACCATGGGCACTCGCGGCGGATCGACGACCCGGAACTTGACATCATCGCCCGTCATGCCGGCCTGTTCGGAGATCGCGGCGGCTTCGCGACGACTAAGCAGCGCTTCATAGTTGCGCTTGTTGACATCATAGTCGCGATTCAACTGACTCAGCTCCGCCTCAACCTTGGGAATGGTATCCACCATTTTCTTCATATAATCCACACGCCCCTGCGCATCGGCGACGCGCGCCTTGAGCGAGGCCTCCTGCGCCTCGGTTTCCACCAGCGACATCTGCATTTGCTGGTAGATAGGGTTACTGCCGAGCGCATTGGTCCCCATGGCTGCACTTTCCTGTTTCTTCTGCGCCTCCAGATCAGCGATACGACGACGGATTTCAATGACGTCGGGATGCTTGTCGGTAAAATTCAACAGCAACTGATCCAGGCTCTTTTGCAGTGTCTGGATACGCGCATCAATAGGGCTATCCGAAGGGCTCGCCACCAAGAGGCCCGACACATCACTCCCATCCAATTGCCGTTTGAGATCCGCATGGCGATTCTCAACCTCTCGCAACTTTTGCTTGGCCTGATCCAAATCACCCACGGCCTTTTGCAGGCTGGAGAAGTAGTCTTGCCCTTCGTTGGGCATCATGCCGACATTTTTGCGCTTGAACTCGGATAGCCGCTCTTCCGCCTGCGATAGACGATCCTCGTATTCCTTGATCTGCCGGGTTAGAAACTGTTGCGCCACATCGGTATCCGTGCGTTTATCTCCAAGCGCACTTTCGACAAAGATCGTCAGCAACGATTGCACCACCCTTTTGGCGACCTGACGATCACTGTTCAGGTAGGAAATAGTGTAGAGATCTTCTCTACTCCCGTCGCTTTCCATCGTGATATTTCTTTCCAGACCATTCAGCAGGTCCTCCATTTCCTCGGGATTTTTTCCGCGCAGATCCAGGTCGGTCATTCGCGCCAACTTCTCCATATTAGGGCGGCTCAGTAGGGTACGCGTCATCAATTCCACTCGCTGACGCGCATTGGTTTCCACAGCCAACCCGGCCAGCAAGGGTTTGAGGATCGATTGCGTATCGATATTGATCCGCGCCGATGCCCGATACTGGTCTGGCAGGAAAAATATTACCGTCCAGCCCACAGCGCAGGTCAGCCAGGCAACCAACAGAATGTACCAGCGAAAACGCCAGACACCGTGAAGATGATGCAGCAGTTGTTCTAACAGTTCATGCATGGATACACTCGACTTCCGTTACCCTGTTTTTGGATCGTCTGATTTGAATGTTCAGAACCAGGCTTCGGGTATGATCAAGATGTCGCCCGGCAACATATCGACATTGGCGCTCATGTCGCCATTATTGAGAAGATCGTCGATGCGCACATGGAATTGCTGCCGCTGGCCCTTGACCATGCGCACAATAGTGGCCTTATTGCCAGCCCCGTACTGATTGACGCCGCCAACGGCGATCATGACATCGAGGAGGCTCATTTTATCGCGATACGGTAGGGCTTGTGGCTTGGCCGCCTGTCCGACAACCCGGATCTGCTGATTGAAGGGTCCGGAAAAGCTCGTGACAATGACAGTCACCACTGGATTCTTGACATAGGTGGCCAGGGCTTTCTCCATGTCCCGAGCCAATTGTGTCGGGGTCTTTCCGGCCGCCGGGACGTCTTCCACCAACGGAGTGGTGACTCTGCCATCGGGACGTACCGGCACGGTATCGGACAGTTCGGGATTGCGCCAGACGAAGATATTGACCGTGTCACCGGGTCCGATAATGTATTCCGGCGTTTGAGTCACCGACGGGGCGCCGCCTTCCAGCCTAGGATAGTGGCTGGCACAGGCACTTAAAAATGCAATGGTCGCCACCAAGCTAAACATGATGGTTGCACGAAGAAGAATGGATTTGTTTTTCACTTGGGTACCCCTTCCTGATGTACAGTTGTTCTGATTTACCGTCCCCTACCACATGCCCTACTGACGTGGGCGGGCTTCTGCCGCCAACATTGCAAGTCAAGAAGCCAACGCTATTCTCTGACAGCCCAGTCTGCCACGCCTAGCATTCGCTGTTAGGTACGGACCGGCCTGTTGAATCAACACGCACATTATGCGCTCTTGGCATGACACGGATAATAGCTTCATTTTAATTGAGAATATATAATATTTTCTTATAATTAAAGAATTTATTTCGTGCACCTTATTAAAAATGTTCCGCTGCTTGCTCATCGTTTATGCAGGACTTGCGCGTTAGCGAGTAGTTGTAGATTGTCCTAAAATTTAATTGGGATGGAAACTGTACTGAAGTTCTACGCGCTGTTCACCAAGTAAGTCTGCGTTTATATTACACAGCCCAAAACGGATTCAGTCCATGAGCTTTTCCTCATCAAGACACACAGGACGTCTTGCAACATTAGCGTTGCTGTCCGGCCTGATATTACCTGCCCTTGCCAAGGCCGAGATTGACATCCAGGTCGGCGCCTATCGCACCCATGGCAATGCGGCGCAAACAGCTCGAAACCTAGCCAAAGCCGGTTTTACCGGCATCCACCTCTTACCTGCGTCAGCCGGCACAACTATGACAAAGGTGATCATCGGCCCGTATTCCAGTATAGGCCAAGCCAACGCGGTACGGACTCAATTAGCGGCACGAGGCTGGATTGGCTTTATCAGAAATTATCACGCGCCCTCGGCAGCATCGACACAACCCGCGGCCGCGGCGGCCGCGCCTGCCCCCTCCGCCATCGCAGCAGCCAACACACAAGCCAGTAGCACACCCGACTGGTCAGATGGCCACGATTCATCCCCTCCCCTGACCGACCAGCGCTTTGACGGTTGGCGGGGATTTTATCAGTCCGACTCCGCCTATACCATGCCACAAACCGCTCATTGGTCGGAAATGCGCCAGCTCTTTGAAATCGGCAGCGGTGGCGTATTGACCTCCGCCCTGCACTGGAAGCTGAACCTCCGTCTCATCTACGATCCGCTTTATGATCACAGTAATTATTATCCAAGCGCAGTGCGCAATGATCAGACCTCACAGGCGACATTGCGAGAGGCTTACCTGGACTACTCAGTCGGCAACTGGAATTACCGTATCGGCCATCAAAATATAATATGGGGTGAAATGGTCGGTCTTTTTTACGCCGATGTGGTTTCCGCGAAGGATCTGAGTCAATTCGTCGCACAGGATTTCGATCTGATACGCATTCCGCAATGGGCCATCCGCAGCGAGTATTTTCATGGCAACTCGCACACCGAACTGGTTTGGATTCCGGTTATGACTTATGACAATATCGGCAAACCGGGGGGAGACTTCTACCCGTTTCGTCCCACGCCGACGCCCGGCTCAGAAACGGTGATCGGGAACGAGAAATATCCCGCACGGAATCTCTCGAACAGTTCTTACGGTGCGCGCTATTCTTATCTGATGAACGGCTGGGATCTATCGGGATTTTATTACCACAGCGTCGATGCCAGCCCGAGTTTCTTCCGCGAAATCGTCAGCTCACCCACACCGCTGATTATCTACCAACCCACTCACACCAAGATTGATCAATACGGGCTGACCATGGCCAAGGATCTGGGACCCGCCGTACTTAAAGTCGAAGCCGTCTACACACAGGATGACTGGTTCAACGTGAGCGACCCTAACGTCGTCAATGGCGTGGTCCAACAAAATCCGTTGGATTATATCGCGGGGCTGGAACACGTCACGGATAGTGGCGCACGTGTGAATGTACAATTCTTTCAACGCTGGTTTCCCAATTACAACCCCGGCATCATTCCCGACAGACTGGAGAGCGGCGTGAGCTTTTACACCAGCGCCAAGTTTTATGGCGGACGACTTGAACCGGAGTGCCTATTGATACAGAGTCTCAATCGCAATGATGGCATGGCGAGACCGCGCCTGACGTGGCACGCGAATGGCAACTGGCGCTATGCACTCGGTCTCGATATATTTCATGGACCGGACACCGGTTTATTCGGAGAATTCAGCCATAGCAGCCGGGTGGTCGGCGAAGCCCGTTATACCTTCTGAGTTTGGTGATTCAGCAGCAATTCATCGAGCGGCAGGCGCATGGACCGGGAGGCAGGGGCTGGGCCGGCGCCGATACGACCGAAAAATACCGCCGTCTCGACCCCCTGCTCCCCAAGCAGCCTGGTCAGCTTACTCGACACATCGGCGGCATGATCGAACATCGCATCATGCTGAGAAAATCGCACCTTGTCCCTTATATACTCATGGAAAATCAGCGGGGTCATTTCCGGTTGAAGATACAAACCAAGCCGAGTGGCGATCAACCAGAAACGTTGCATGACCTGCCCGGCGGCAACATAAGCATCGATGTTTTGCGGATGCGCAGGCGCGAGCAAGGCGAAATGCGCCGCGCAGGAAATTCCCGGCCACAAATCAAGCTGCAGTCGCGGCAACAGCGTTCCCGCCAGATAGCGGTTCAGAAACGCAACGCGTTCCCAACGCTTCATAGCCCAATGCGTCAGTCTCAAGGTCAACGGATCCAGCCCGACGGCCGCCGAGGGAATCCGATCCGGACTGGCTGGGTTTTCCCAATCGATGACATCTCGATGTGCGGGATAGGCTTCCGGCAAGATCAACCGCAGCCCGGCGCTGGCGACCGCGAGGCGCGCGACCCGCAACCGTTCTCGCCAAGTACCGAACCACACGACGCGATATCCAGGCGCCAAGCAGTCTTCGAGCGCGCGCATTTCGTGCGCCAGCAACGGCCGTCTATGCATGGCACGCCGCTGCACGGTGCGGGCACGCACATAAGGCAGTAGCGGATCGACGTCAGTGTGCGGCTGATCGACGAAATTCACAGCAAATGTCGGCCGTGTCTCATCCCGACCCTCAAGGCGCGCTATCTCAACATGCCAGCCCTCCCCACTGGCGCCGATGCGCAGCGTTTCCAACAACATCCCCAACGCAAACTGGCTGGCATGTCCCTGCAGATCATAGACACAATGCGCACGCGTATCATGGCCATGCACTAGAATTGACCGTTCGTCACTGATTTCGAAGCGCCAGGGTTGCGCGTTATCGCCGCTTGGCGTCCAGCGTGCGATATCCAGGATGCGTTCGATAGGATCAGTCGCTGGACCGGCTGATTCATGGATCGCTTGACCCGTCATGCGTGCTAATTGTCGCCTCGCGATGGCAAGCCCGACTCTTTGCAGCGGATTACGGTTGCCCCCGGGCCGGTAGGTGCGAACCAAGCGCGCGCGATAGGCATCAAATTGCAGGCCGTGCGGCGCGCTCTTGACTGTGCCGCGCGCGAGCAGAATTTTCAACACCTCGGTCGCCGCCACTCCCGCGCAAAGCTCGCAGGCCATTGGAGTTGAGGGTCCACGATGTCGAAGAAAGTCAACGGCGCCCGGTTCGACGAGATAGCCACGCTGCAACATCGCTGGCGACAGGCCAAGCAGAAAACGCAGCAACTGTTCATTGTCCGTTTCGCCATCCAGGCGAAAGTATTCTTCGAAACTCATTGCACCGGGAAGAAAATTTAGCAGTGCCACGCCCATGCCCAGCGGCGCCGCCGTGACCGCCGGAATCCCAAGGCGGGCACAGGCCGCGAAAACACAGCACCGCGCCTCGACCGCAAAGAAATCCAATCCATCCAGATAAAGATCTACACCGTCCAGGAATGCATCGACATTGTCTCTGCTTACGCCCTCTGGAAAAAGACGCAGATCCAGCTCCGGGTTGATATCCCCAGCCATACCGGCCAACACCTCAATTTTCGGCTGCTCCAGGTGGGATAACGTGGCTCCGGCCTGGCGATTGAAATTAGCCAACTCAAAGTGGTCAAAATCACTGAGGTTTAATGCGCCGATCCCAAGCCGCGCCAAGGTCAGCAGATGACTGCCGCCGACACCGCCAAGGCCGGCGATGGCGACACGTTTAGCACGCAGAACAGCCTGTTCAGCCACCGTCACCCAGCCGATATTGCGGGCGAATGCCGCGTGGTAATCAAAGCGTCGAGGCATCTGCTTCAACCCGTTCCGCATTCCTCACCAGTATCAATGTGCGATCGCCATATTGAGATCCGCTTGAACGTAGTTGAGCATGCTCATTACATCCGGGCGCAGACTCTGCAACAACATATTGCGGTTGATATAGAAAGCGGCACGCGGGCCATGGTAGTCCACCAGATCACCGATCTGTTGGAAATGAATGCCGAAACGCGTCAGATGCCGAGCCAGTCGCGGCTCCATCATGGCAAATACACCCGCCAATCCAGCATGTATGCCGATAGAGGCTGCGGCCATATAGAGCCCAAGTGCTATCAGTGGAAAACGGCGCTTATCCACTTCGCCCACAGGATCTGTCTCGGACAACTCGCCAATTGGACTGTCGAGGTCAGCTTTGCGGCGACGAAAATACGCGGGAACCGCCAGCCGCGAGATCTCGCCGATCGTACCACGCTCAAACAGCCCCAAGTTCAACACTTCCGGATGCAGACTGGCGGCGCAGTTCTTCTCAAATGGCAGCAACTGGCCAGGGTCGGCCGCATCATTGAACACCAGCCGGATACAGCCGGCGAAGGTATTGGTTCGGCGATGTAGCAACAGGCAATGACGCGAACGGGCGTCGAAACTGTCCTGCTCCAGACCTTCGGGGAATTCGGCGGCGTCTTCGTAATGCAACTCCTGACAATAAACCTCGTAGCGTATTCGATAAACCTCACGGCGCAACTCAGGGCTATCCGCCAGCACCAATCGGAAATTTTCATGAAAGGTGGTTTCGATCTCCGGTTGATTCATAAGCATCCCTTGACGAGTGCGCGCGCCATATGGCCAGGCGCGTACACCAGCTCGTTAGAGTAAGCGCCATCCGCCCGCCAGCAGCAGATAGCATTTTATGTACACTTGTATACACTTGGCTGGTCGACCTCGAAAAGCTCACCCAATGTCGGATTTTGTGACGCTAGTCGCTAAAATCGTCATCCCGCCCCCTTAAAATGCCGTTCAATCCGGCCGTTAAATCTTCCGTATACCTTGCAATCTGTAAACTCCGGCCGAGGAGATGCTAATGTTTGATCGCCATTATGAAGTTATTCTAGCCGATAATGCCGCCGGACGCTCTGTTCACTACCATATCCGCTACTTGGTCTATTGCATGGAGACCGGTTTCGAAGACGAAACCCAGTTCCCGGACGGTATGGAACGTGATTCCTGGGATAATAACGCCGTCCATTTCATCGTCCGCGCCCGCGCCACCGGAGAATGGATCGCGGCCATGCGCTTGATTCTGCCGCGGCAGGGTCAACTCCCAGTCGAACATCTGTGTCAACTCGATGCCAGCGCCCTGCCGGCCGCGACACCGTCGCAACTCGGCGAAATCTCCCGTCTGTGCATAGTTGATCATGCCCGCCGCCGCCTGCATGACCACGCCGCACTGCAAGGCATCGCCGATCTGACGCCGTCACCAAACACGTTCCGTGAACCTGAAATCATGCTGGGACTGCTACGCGCCGCAGCCGCCTACAGTCGCAGCCATGGCATTTGTTACTGGTATTACATGACCACCACTGCACTGGCGCGCATGATCAATCGGCTCAATATTATGCTCAAACCGGTTGGCCCGGGCGTTCAACACCGTGGCGAACGTTACCCGTATCTCGCCGATCTGGCCGAATCGGAACAGCGAATAAGCGACAAATCCACCGACCTCGCTGCCATGTTAGCGCAGCGCAACACCTATCGGCTGTTCAGCGCCGTATTCGGCGACGACATAGGCACAGCGCCCAGCTTGGTGAATGGATCGTTTACTCCTACCCGAGCCGGAAGTTATGGCCAAAGAGCTTCCGGGCAAGAAATCAAAGCATCCGCCCATCTTCCATCCGTGCCACACGGTCAGCGAGCGCCATAACCCGAGGGTCGTGAGTGGAAAATATATAGGTCGTTCCGAACTCCATGTTGGTCTCTTTCATCAGGTTCAGAATGCTGCTGCCTGTCTCATGATCGAGATTCGCGGTCGGCTCGTCGGCCAGCACCAGTGTCGGTCGGATGGCCAGGGCGCGGGCTATCGCCACACGCTGACGCTGACCACCGCTCAACTCATTGGGTCGATGTCCGGCGAAGTTGCCCAACCCGACTCTTTCCAGCAACCGCTCGACCTGTTGCCGACGCTCGGCTTTGCTGACATCGGGACGATTCAGCAGTGGGAACTCGATGTTTTCCCGGGCCGTCAGCACCGGCAGCAGATTAAAGGTCTGGAAGATGAACCCAATGTGACGGGCGCGCAGGTCGGCAAGCTGATCCGACGTTTGGCCTGCAACGTCACGCCCCGCTATGCGGATTTGCCCGGCACTCGGGGTGTCGATGCAGCCAATCAGATTCAGCAAGGTGGTCTTGCCGCTCCCAGACGGACCTGCAATAGCCATGAATTCACCCGAACGCACCGACAGCGACACATCGTCCAGCGCTTGTACCCGCTGTTTACCGAGTGGGTAACTTTTCGAAACATGTTCGACACATACCACATCCATACGCCCCAGCCTCTCGCCATCTATCCTATCGAGCCTCTCAACGATTGCATCATAGCATTACGAAATCCACCCGCCTAAACCCACGGCATCGGGTGCGCTTTTTGCGTACACTACGCTAGGAATGAACAGCCCGATTCCTTGCCGATCCAGGAGTATTCCCATGAAACTGTCCCAGTTTATACCAACGCTGCGCGGCTTGGCGGTCTTGCTCGCCGGGCTCGTTTGCCTGTCATTCAACGCCTTCGCCACCGAGCCGGCCGTTAATCCCGCGGAGTTGCTCGCCAAAGCCGATGCCATTCGTTTCCCCAGACAGGATTTCCAGGTCGATGTCCGTATCACCACCCGTGCGCCGAACCTCCCGGTGGATGTGCATGAGTATCAGATTCTCTCCAAAGGCAATGACCAGACTCTGATCAAGACCACCGCGCCGGCCGTGGATCGGGGCCAGATCATGCTGATGAAAGGGCGCGACCTGTGGGTATTCATGCCCAGCGTTTCCCAGCCGATCCGCCTGCCTCTGGCACAGCGTCTGACAGGTCAAGTCGCCAACGGCGATCTGGCACGTGCCAATTTCAGCGGCGATTACACCCCGTCCTTACTGCGCGACGAACGGATAGACAACGTGAACTACCATGTCCTGGAGCTACAGGCGATAGATCGCGGCGTGACCTACCATCGAGTGCTGTATTGGATCAATGCGGCCAACTTTCACCCATATAAGGCAGAGTTCTATGCCGTATCCGGGCGTCTGTTGAAAACCTGCCTTTATGAGAATTTCATTACCATGGCAGGGCAAACCCGCCCTGCAAGCTTGGTGATGTCCGACGCGCTGCGACCTGACAATACATCAGTGCTCGAATACCATAACCTGCGCACAGTAAGCCTGCCGGACAAGTATTTCACCAAGGACTATCTCAATAAACTCGATTAACCGGGCGTTACGGTTTACAGATTCTCGCGTAAAGCCTCGACAATGGGTAGCCGCGCGGCCCGACGCGCCGGTAGAATTGCCGCCAGCAAGGTCGCCAGCCACCCCACTCCGAAGGCCAGTACCAGCACTTTCGGTACGATACGAATGACCGCGGTATAGCCGTCATTCATGTTCGGCGGCGGCGGCATGGGAATACCGATGGCCGAAATTATCCACGCTAGCACGATCCCGGCCAGGACTCCGCACAAACCGCCGAGGAAACCCAACATTGTATTTTCGACCAGGATCAACCGGAACAACTCGCCGTTCCGGGTGCCGAGGGCTTTCAAGGTTCCGAATTCCCCCATGCGATCATGCAGACTCATCGTGACGCTGTTGGCAACCCCAAGACTCACTAGGGCAAGGACAATAATCAGCAATACAAGAAATTGGCGCTGATACAGGTCGACCGTCTTCTGATAAAACTCCGCCAATTGATACCACGGCAGCACCTCGTAATCTTTGCCAAGCATGCTCGCCATGGCCGCAACCACTGCATCCGTTTGCGCGGTGTCTTTCAGCAACAATACGAGGCTATGGACTGCGGTGGTATCAAGCAAGCCCTGCGCAGTCGTCAACGGAATGCGTAATGCGCGCGCATCATAGTCTCGCGAAATCGAACGAAACACGCCGACGACCTTGAAATCCAGTGTATTCATAGCACCAGCGACGGTAGTGACCAAGAGCGTAATATAGTCACCCGGCCCCACGGCCATGGCCTTGGCCAAGCCTTGACCAAGAACCACGGCATATTGGTCGTCGGCGCCGAGGTTGCGTCCGGCAATGACATGCAGATAGCTGCCGAGCTTTGCCTCCCCTCCCGGCTCAACACCTTCGCCGATTACAGGCAGATCGGTGTGGCCGTTATTGGCCAAACCGCTGAAGTAAACCCGCCTCAGTACCGCGGCCACTCCCGGGATCGCCCGTACCCGCGAACGCAATTGCGCGGACGACTCGATCATATATACGGAACTCTCGCGCCGGCCTTGGGCGTGATAGCCGGCACGGTAGATCTGCGCATGACCGACGGTGGAATGAATGCTGCCTTCCTGCAGTCTGACAAAGATATCGGCGACAAAGCCGCCGCCCAACACCAGGCCCGTCACACCAAATACAATCGCCAGCAGCGTCAGCAGCGTGCGGCCGCGCTGTCGAAACAAGTTTCGCAGTGCCAGTTTCAACATACTCGTTGCCTCCGGCAATCAGCGATGATGCCGCAAGGCATCGACGATGTGCATACGTGACGCTTTCCACGCCGGATAGAGGCTGGCCAACAAGGCCGACCCCAGCGCCAAGGCAAGCGCCTGCAGGAACAGTGGTAACGTGATCATGATCTGGCCGGTAAACCCACGGTTCATTCCAGGCGGGGGCGGCATCGGAATACCGCCAAGAACAGAGATTATCCATGCCAGTAACAGACCGATTATCGCCCCAAGTACCGCGCCGATGAGCCCTAGCATTGCGCCTTCCATCAGAAATAGGCCCAACACTTGGCATCGCCGTATGCCCAAAGCCAGCATGGTGCCAATCTCGCCGGTACGTTCGATCACCCCGCGAATCAACACCGTGGAGATTCCTAATGTGATCACCAATGCAATCATCAGCCACAAGACCTGCATCTGGCGTGAAAACAAGGTGACGGTCTTTTTGTAAGATTCAGCGAGTTCGTACCAAGGCAATACCTCGAACCCGGCACCTGATTTTCTGTAACGTGAGCGCAATGTCTTCACAACAGCGTCCGTATCATCCGTGTTCTTCAGAAGGATGACCCACTGGTGTGCCCCGCGCACGCGCAACAGTTTTTGCGCCAACCCCAAAGGCACGCGCAAGGCACTATCGTCATAGGCCTTGGCTGCACTGTAGAACAGGCCGCTAACCCGCGCCTCGACTGCCTGCATACCCCCACCCTGCGGGGTGACCAGCAATACCACTGTATCGCCTGGATGTGCGCCCAAACTGGCTGCCAGACCTTCACCCATGAAGACTTCGTTCGCTCCTTCGGCAAGCGACCGTCCCGCAGTAACACGCAGCCAGCTGCTGAGCACGGTCTCGCGTTCCGGCTCCACACCTTCGCCGATGAACGACACCGTCTGATCGCCACGACTGATCAAACCGCTAAAATTCAGACGCGGCGCAACCGTCCGCACCTGTGGCAACCGCTCCAGGTAGGTGAGTTCCTGTGCTTGGTCCGGCAACAGGTAATAGAAGGGATCCGCCTGCCCAGACTCCGGATAACCAGCGCGAACCACCTGAACATTGCCCAGCCGCGATTCGATGGTGGCCACACGCATGGCCCAAAATATCCATTCCATGAAACCACCCGCCAATAGCAGGGCAACCACACCTCCAGTCAACGATGCAACAGCCAAGGCCGTGCGGCCACGCTGGCGCAGCAGGGTACGAAACGACAGAGCGGGACTTAGCATGTCAGGGTGATTTCTTTAGTTGCAAGTTGGTGGCCAACATCAAACAATATACAGTCTGTGGCAATAAGCAGCATTAAACCACCAATTGCCATGTCAGTATTTTTTACAACCCGACAACAGTGTCGGCCCGTATTTTCCACTCGGCAGATTCACTGCGCATCAAATCCAGACTCTATTCAAAGAGGTGGATATCGGTTCTGAATACTACGACCATTGGATGAGCTTGCAAAGCGGACGTTTTATCTACATGACACGGATGAACACGGCATGCGAAGGCTGCTTGCCCGGCCGTTCTTAGGTAATACGGTTCTCTAAGTAGAGAATTTGTCCGGCAGGCATGCACATCTTTCTAGATCCTTGGGAATTCTGTCAATATTTTTTACAGAACATCAAAAACGTCCATCTGCATGCATGAGCGATGTAATTTTTAATTATTATATATCAAATAGTTATAAAAAATATCGGCAATTAGGCACAGTGCTTGCTTTATTACCAATACAAGCGGGGAAGAATTTACTTCGGCCGACACACTCCGACCGACACATAGAGATTCTCGACTCGCATACCGATCCACAGACTTCTTTAATCAACCACTTTAAGGGGCGCAACATCATGTTAAAACTAAAATTGATAGCTCTAGCGGCCGCCACCATGATGTCAGGCTCCGCAATGGCAATCCCCACATTCCAATCGCCGGCCGGCAATATTTATGATCCCTTTGGGGGCATCGATTGGGCGTCGAACGGTACTGCCTACACAACCAACTTCAATTCAGCATTGGCCACTGCCGGTACTCCCTTTGCTTTTGACATTTCATATTTCGCGTATGCAAAAGGAAATTCCGGGGTTTACAACCTGGGCGGAGTTGCCTACAGCATTCCCGATCTCTTCAGCGGTGCCGACGGCGCCGCCCCGACTGTCGCCACGGATTTCGAATTGACCACTCTCACCACCATCAGCGAAGTCGCTACTTGCTTTGGTGGCGGAGCCGTTTGTACGTTCACCGCCACTGGTGGTGCTTTCAATGTCTACCTGGGCACATTTGGAACCGGTACTCTCGATGCCAAAACGGGCTCGTCGGCAGCGCTTAGTCAGTACACGAATGGCGCCCATCTTATAGGTGGTACCATTAATCCGGGTGCATCGGGAAGCTTTACCGCAGCATCCAATACAGGCTCTACCGTAATAAATGGAACCGTGACATTCACGAACAATGCCTATATCAATCCTGACTTGAATGGGTCAACCGCGGTGGGAACGCTGCAACTCAATAACGCGATTACGGGCTGGAATCGTCCGACTGGTATTGTAGGGGCGGCTGATACCTGCACCACAGTCGCAGGACCTTGCAGCATCGCATTCCAAGCGGATTCCAATCAGAATTTCTCGGTACCTGAACCCGGTTCGCTGGCATTGATAGCCTTAGCGCTATTGGGTGCGGGCGTGGTTGGGCGTCGCAAGGATCAGCTGTCTTAGTCCGCGACCCCCTTTCTTTCGGGACAAAAGAAAACCGGCGCAAGTCGGTTTTCTTTTGTCGATATGCCGGATATTCCTCAATCCACAATCTTATGTCTGGCAGAGCGGTTATCCGCGCGCAAGACCAGAGCTGTGCCTAAAATCGGACAGGAGGTAAGCACCAATTTAACCACGCTCTATCCAGCAGTTGACTGAACGTTTGAGGAGATAGGCATGGTGAGACGCGCGCCCCACGTCAGAATAGTTATCACTGTTTTCTATAATCTTTGGAACGGGCGGGGGGCGGAAGGTGATGCGAAATGTCGAGGTATTCGCAGGAGTTGAAGCAGACTGTGTTGAAGCGAATGATGCCGCCGGAGAGTCGGTCGGTGGCGGCTCTGCCGAGAGAGACAGGGATCACGGAGACGACGCTGTACAATTGGCGGCATGTAGCCCCGACGAGTGGGGGCAGTGATGCCGGACATGAGGACAGCAGAAGGCGGAGGAATGGGATTCCCCGGGAAGGAGTACAGGAAGCAATTCTGCGCGTAGCGCAGAGAGCGATGTACGACGCCCCCCGGGTAGGCCCAGGGCCGGGCGGTTCACCGAAGGGCGCCGCGAAGCGGCGTGCGTAGGTGAACTGCAAGGCCGTCCCGATGGGCCGTAGAGTCATTGTGGAGCGCAGCGTAGGCGACCTTGTTGTCGCCGAGCCAGCGACGCAGGACAGCCCGGGCTGCCGAAGGCATAAAACCGTCTCGCAAGCGCGGTCGTGCGGCGCCGGGAGCGCCGTTAGACACAGCGCGTTGTGAGACACGCTTGCGAAGTTTGCGGTGGTGCTGGAGACGGCCAGCCTGAGTGAAGAGGCGCTGGCGGCGTACTGCCGGAGCAAGGGGCTGTACGTGGAGCAGGTACGGGTGTGGCGCGCGGCCTCCTGCGAGCAGGCGAATGCGCGCCGCGAGGTGGATGCGGCGACCCACGCGCAGCGGCATAAGACGGACAATCGGCGCATCCTGGAACTGGAACGCGAGCTGCATCGCAAGGAGAAGGCACTGGCGGAGGCGGCGACCTTGCGGGTGTTGGCAAAAAAATATCGGGCGTTCCCGCAACAGGACGAGGACATCTGACTGCACTGTCGGAGCGCCGAACGATGATCGACGATATTGGCAAGGCGCGCGATGAAGGTGCGCGCCTGGTCGCGGTGCGTGAGGTGGTCGGCATCAACCTGCGCACCTATCGACGCTGGACGCTGGACGCAGGGCGAGGAGGTGCGCTCGGATGGTCGCCCGACGGCGCTGCATCCGCCGTCGGCGCGTCCGTTGAGCGAGGCGAAGTGTACCGAGGTGCTGCGCGTGTCGAACGACAACGCCTATTGACCACTCCTGCGGAATTCCAGCACGGCGCCGTTGGGAATGCCCTCGATGGCACACTCGGGCGCGCCCGCCGTACTGCGTGTGATAGCCTCGACATTGGTGCGGGCCTGATCAGGATCGGTTATCCAGGTACGATAGAATTCGAAAGGACACTCGGCGACGCCGCGCGCGTCTTCGCCGGAATTTATCTTGCCGGTATAACCGCGATGCAGCAGTTTATAGAGATGATTCTGCGACTGGCCGTTGCGTCGCGAGTCGCGGATCAGGGACGTCGATAACTCGGCATATTGGATGCCATACTCCTCTTCACCGCACTCGCCGAGGGTTCGTCCATCGAAACCGACAATCGCCGAGTGACCGAAATAAGAATATACCCCATCGAAACCGCTGGCGTTGGCCACGGCGACATAGCAGTTATTCATCCAGGCCATCGCCTTGGCGACAATCACCTGTTGATCTTTCGAAGGATACATATAGCCCTGGCAACGCACCACCAGCTCGGCGCCGCGCATGGTGCAGTCGCGCCAGATTTCCGGGTAATTGCCGTCGTCGCAGATAATCAGACTGATCTTCAATCCTTTTGGCCCCTGCGATACATACGTGGTATCTCCCGGATACCAGCCTTCGATCGGACACCAGGGCATGATCTTGCGGTACTTCTGCACGATTTCACCCTTGTCATTCATGAGTATCAGCGTGTTGTAGGGCACTTTCTTGGGGTGCTCCTCATGTCGCTCCCCGGTCAGCGAAAACACGCCCCAGGTTTTAGCCTTGCGGCAGGCCGCCGCGAAGATTTCCGTTTCCTCGCCGGGAATGGTCGCCGCGGTATCGAGCATTTCCTGTGTGTCATACATGATGCCGTGCGTGCTGTACTCGGGGAAGATCACCAGATCCATGCCTGGCAAGCCAACCTTCATACCGATGACCATATCGGCGATCTTGCGGGCGTTGTCCAGAACCTCGGCCTTGGTGTGAAGCCGGGGCATCTTGTAATTGACCACCGCCACACCGACGCAGTCTTTGCTGGATGAAATGTCACCGTGTCTCATTGTTCATTACCTCCGTATTAAAGAATGCTGAACTGAATCGCATGAATGCAAGGGCAGGGCTGAGATCCGTCCTTACGGTACTTCGTCTAGCAAGCATTGCCCGGCTGACCAGTTACACCGACAGATAACCCGATATCTTGGCGGTGTCGACGTTGGCGCGCAGATCCTCATGAATAAAACGCCCCTTGTCGATCACCAATAATCGGTCCGCGATGGCGAGAGCGAAACTCAGCACCTGCTCGGAAACTATGATAGTGATGTCGCGCAGCTTGCGGATCTCGTTCAGAATCTTGGCGATGTCCTTAATGATGGATGGTTGAATGCCCTCGGTCGGTTCGTCCAGCAGTAAAACTTTTGGATTGGTGACCAGCGCCCTGGCGATCGCCAATTGCTGCTGCTGACCGCCGGACAGATTCCCGCCCTTGCGATGGCGCATTTCGAATAGCACCGGGAACAATGCGTAGATATCGTCAGGCACTTCGCGACTCGCCGAGTTTTCCAATCCGGTCTCGATATTTTCACGCACCGTCAAGGTGGAGAAAATCATGCGGCCTTGCGGCACATACGCCAGACCGCTGGCGACGCGCTCGAAGTTTTCCTTCTTCGTGACATCGTCACCATCGATAGTGATCGACCCGGCGCCGCTGGGAAGAATGCCCATCAGCGCCTTGAACAGCGTGGTCTTGCCCATACCGTTGCGGCCCATCACCGCGACGGTTTCGTTCTTGCTGGCAGTGAAGTCGATGCCTTGAATGACCTCGCTCTGACCGTAACTGACATGCAAACCGGATACCTGAAACATTGTGTACCTCCGCGTCGCGGCTAGTGGCCCAAATAGACTTCGATGACCTTCTCGTTGGCCTGCACGCTCTCCATACTGCCTTCCGCGAGTATCTTGCCCTGATGCAGCACCGTGACCTTGTGCGCGATGCGCTTGACGAATTCCATGTCATGTTCGATGACGATCACCGAACGGCCCTTGCAGATGCGGTTCAACAGCGCCGCAGTCTGTTCGCGCTCCTTGACGCTCATCCCGGCGACCGGTTCATCGAGCATCAGCAGCTCTGGATCCTGCATGAGCAGCATGCCGATCTCCAGCCATTGCTTTTGACCGTGACTGAGCAGTGCCGCATCCACCTCCAGACAATCCTGAAGCTGGATCTCCTCGGCGATGAGTTGCACGCGCTCCACTACATCCGGCGTGCGGCGAAAGGTCAGGCAACCGAACACTCCGCGACCGCGTGGAAAGGAAATCTCCATATTCTGAAAGACCGTGAGATTTTCATAGATGGACGGCGTCTGGAATTTGCGCCCTACCCCGGCGCGCACGATCTCGTGCTCGGCCAGTTTGGTAAGCTCCTTGCCTTTGAATTGAATCGAGCCAGAGGTGGCCTTGGTCTTGCCGCAGATCAGGTCCAATACCGTGGTCTTGCCCGCGCCGTTGGGACCGATTACCACCCGCAGCTCATTCTTGTCCACGTAGAGATTGAGCCCGTCGACCGCCTTGAATCCGTCGAAGGAGACGGTCAGATCCTCGATGGTGAGGATAAATTCCTTCTTTTCGCTTGCGCCGGCGCTGGCGTTTACGGCGTTCATGCGGGCCTCCTGGTGCGCAGAGCATCTGTGGTTATCGGTTCATCGGCGCCCGGCCTTTCGGCAAGCTGGACCACCGGTGCTTTCGGCGGCGTACTGTCCGCCGGTAGTGGCACAGCGGCTGTTGTATCTTGCGCAGAACGACTCGCCCGCGGTTGCCACAGCTTGGCCAGGCGACCACCGTACTGTTCATAGAGTCCGGCAAGACCGTTGGGGAAGAACATCACCACGCCGATGAACAGGGCGCCCATCAGGAACAACCACAGCGCCGGGAACGACTCCGAGAAGGCGGTTTTGCCGTAGTTCACCAGCAGTGTGCCGAACACCGCGCCGATCAGCGACATACGCCCGCCGACTGCGGCGAAGATCACCATCTCGATGGAGGGCACGATGCCGACAAAGGACGGCGACATGAAGCCTACCTGAAGAGTAAACATGGCGCCGCCGATAGCGGAGATCATCGCCCCCAGGCAGAAGATGAAAATCTTGAAGTTCGACACATCGTAGCCCGAGAACCGCACTCGATCCTCCTTGTCGCGCATCGCCAGAAGCAGTCGGCCGAGTTTGGAGGACAACACGTAGCGGCACATCATGATGACGCCGATCAACAGCGCACCGTTGACGTAGTACAGAATGTACTTGGCCGATGTGCTGTTGATATTCCAGCCGTGGAGAGTCTTGAGGTCAGTGATGCCGTTGATGCCGCCGGTGTAGCCCTGCTGGCCCACGATCAGGATGGTGAGAATCGACGCGATCGCCTGGGTGATGATGGAGAAGTACACTCCGCCCACCCGACGCTTGAACATGGCCGCACCGATAATATAGGCGAATATCGCCGGCACCACGAAGATCGTCACGATGGTGAACGTCAGACTGTGGAAGGGTTCCCAGAACAGCGGCAGGTGGGTAATCTGGTTCCAGTCCATGAAGTCCGGGATCCCCGGCGTGGTCTGGTGAGCGGTACTGGTCAGATCCGATGCCTCGAGTTTCAGGAACATCGCCATGCAATAGCCGCCGAGACCGAAGAATATCCCCTGGCCGAGACTCAGCACGCCGCCATAACCCCACACCATCACCAGACTGACCGCGGCGAAGGCGTAGGTAAGGTACTTGCCTACCAGATTGAGCCGGAATATGTCCAGCCACATGGGCATGATCACAGCGATCAACAGCGTCAGGATCGCGATCCCGAGGGCCCCCTGCCTACCTCCTAACCATCTTGTATAGAAAGTGTTCATGCATTTCCCCCTTGTTACTGCCTACTTCCGAACCTTGCTGGCGAACAGACCCTCGGGCCGCAGCATCAGGATCACGATAACGACCAGCAAGGTCACCACCTTGCCCATGGCGTTGGTCAAAAAGAAGGTGAGAATCGACTGCGCCTGAGCGATGGAGAAAGCCGACGCCACCGCACCCAATATGCTGGTTGCGCCACCGAACACCACCACCAGAAAAGTATCCACGATGTATTGGGAGCCGCTGGTCGGACCGGTGGAAGCGATGGTGGTAAAGGCGGCCCCGGCGATACCGGCAATGCCGCAGCCGATCGCGAAAGTCATACGGTCCACCTTTTTGGTGTTGATGCCGACGGAGCCGGCCATGACCCGGTTCTGGGTCGTCGCACGAACCTTGAGGCCCCAGCGGGATTTGTACAGGAACCCGATCACTGCACCAGTCACCACGAGGGTAATGGCCATCACCACCAGACCGTTGATGGGAATATCGATGGTAGGCGTTGCCGCCCACGAACCCATCAGCCAATCGGGCAGGTGCGGGCTAACCTCGCGGCCGCCGAAGACGCTGCGGAATATCTGCTGCATGATAAGACTCAGCCCCCAGGTCGCCAGCAGAGTATCCAGCGGCCGCCTGTAGAGGTGGCGTATCATCAGGAACTCGACGATATAACCGACCAGAAAGGCAATCACAAACGCCACGGCGATCGCGAAGAAGAAATAGTAGGGCGTGAAGGCGGGGAAATATTGATCGGTCACTTTGCCCATCATGTAGATGGTGTAGGCACCGATGGTCATGAATTCGCCGTGGGCCATGTTGATAACGCCCATCTGGCCGAAGATGATCGCCAAGCCTAGCGCCATCAACAACAACACGCTGAAGAGACTCAGGCCGGAAAAGCCTTGCATCACCACGATGGATCCCAAATCCGATAGCGAGTAGCCAAACATAAGGATTCTCCAGTTCTATATACGATGCAGCTTCGCCAAGGTGTCCCCGGAGCGCGTTCGGCAACCCCGGGGAGCAGACGTCAAACTGAGATCAATAGCCCTTGGGGAACGGGTTAGGCATGATGTAGTCGGAGGTGAAGACGATATCCGCCTGACCGTCGGCACGCCATTCGCCGATCCGCAGCCGCGTTTTCAGGTGATGGTTCGACTCGAGATAGATCATGCCTTCCGGTGCATCGAAGGTGATGGTGCCACTCTCCTCGGCCTTCACAACCTTGTCGGTATCGAAGCTGCCGGCCTTCTCCACCGCCGCCTTCCACAACCAGGGACCTTCATAGGCGGCCTGTGTCACGTCGCCGATTGGCGCATCGGCACCCCACATCTTCTTGAACTCGGCCACGAACGCCTTGTTCACCGGCGTATCCAGGGACTGGAAGTACTTCATGGCGGAGTAGAAGCCCAGCAGGTTTTCACCGCCGATTCCCTGAGCTTCATCCTCGGTGACCGACAGGGTCAGCAGCGTCTGCTTCTTGCCGGTGATACCGGCGGCCTTGAGCTGTTTGAACCAGGCCACATTGGAACCGCCCACTACTGCGGCATAGATCACATCGGGTTTCTTCAGACGAATTTTGTTGATGGTCGAACCGAACTCGGTGCTGCCCAAAGCGGCGTATTCCTCGCCCACGATTTTGCCGTGCAACACCGTCTCGATGTACTTGCGGGCAAGCTTCATGGTAGTGCGGGGCCAGATGTAATCCGAACCAATCAAGTAGAAGGTCTTGGCATGCTTGGTCTTGGCTACCCAATCGAGACCGGCAAACACCTGTTGGGTCGCCTCCTGGCCGGTATAAACGACGTTCTTGGACTGCTCCAGTCCTTCATAGAAGGTCGGGTAATACAGCAAGCCATTGTCGCGTTCCAGCACCGGCAACACCGCCTTGCGCGAAGCGGAGGTCCAGCAGCCCATGATGGCGGCCACATGGTCGTTCTCAAGCAGCTTCTTGGCCTTTTCCGCAAAGGTCGGCCAGTCACTGGCGCCATCTTCCTGGATGAACTTGATCTGACGCCCTAACACACCACCCTTGGCATTGATCTGTGCGATGGCCAGCTTCTCGGCCTCCTGGGCGCCGGTTTCACTGATAGCCATGGTGCCCGTCAGGGAGTGGAGAATGCCGACCGTGACAGTATCGTCCGCTACTGCCAATCCGGTCGTATCAACCTGCGCCGTTGGTGGACCGGCGGCTTGGGTCGTTGACAACGTCGTCATCAGTATCGCGCCCATCACAACAGGCAGTGCGCGTTCCCGCCAATTACTCTTAATGCAATTCATAGTGTGCAACCCCCGTTACGATATCAGCGTCACTGCCACGATAGTGACTTTCATTATCACAGTTCGCGGCACGACATCTGATGCCTACCTGCACGAGCACAATTGCGCGCGCTACTGAGCAATTTTGCAAAGAGTGTGCCCGTATTCGGTTTATGGAGAAAAACAATGAAAACCTGTTGCGTGCACTGATAGAGAACATATGCCAACACACACCACACAGTGTTTAAAGCAATTTTTTCGGCATGCTCAGATTTGGTCATTCACACATGCGCATTTGCAACATATCAATGCAGGATTAATTCCATAATATTGCATCATGTCAGTGCCGACTAAAAACATCGACGGCCAAATCGGTGCGCACATACAATCACAAACACTGCAGCAACCAAAACGCAGCATAACCACGCGAACAACGGCACATCGCACAGTGCGCCATGCGAATAGTCGGACCTCACTTCCTGGACTTTCCAATGATAGTCATCACGCACATGACCAGCCTCGACACCAATAAAAAAGCGGCCTTTCGACCGCTTTTTCTCAATCTTCGCATCTGCAGCGCTCAGCACACGCGCAATGACCAAGACTTTATCAATGCCCCAACATCCAAGGTCTGCCACGCCCCACTTCGCGCTTCACCGGTTGCTTTCCGGTCCACCCATGATCATGCCCACAACCCTGATGGTGACGATGCGGTTGCGATTGACGTGGTTCATGGGCGCTGCGCTCATTGCGTTCCCAGGCCGTGCGATTCCCAACGTCCATAAGCGCAAGGCGCGGCGCCGAGATCACCCGTGACGACTGCTGTTGGCAGTTTGGACAAGACGCGGGCTGCTCATATTCCGCGATCTTGCGCAATTGACTGAAAGGACCGCACGCATCACAAACATATTCATATATCGGCATAACCTGTCTCCTCATTCGCGGGACGATACCCGATCGACAATTCGTGGGCCCGGCAAGTGCATTGACCTGCCGGGCGCGCCTCCTCCCCTCGATTATCTCTTGTTGACTACATTGTTCACTTGGTCACCGCCAGATCGACATCGCCGGCCAGATATTTGGTCGGTCCATTGGCATTGAGCTTGATGTCGAAGTCGAAGATCTCGGTCGGCAACCACAGCGTCGCACAGGCATTGGGAATATCGACAATGCCGCTGATGTGACCTTCCACCGGCGCCGTGCCCAGAATCGCGTAGGCCTGCTCGCCGCTGTAGCCGAATTTCTTCAAGTACTCGATGGCGTTAAGACAGGCGCGGCGATAAGCGACATGTGCATCCAGATAATACTGCTTGCCATCCTCATCGACCGATATCCCCTCGAAGATAAGATGGTTGGCATAGTGCGGTTCCATAGGACTGGGCTGGAAGATCGGATTGACGACGCCGTACTTGCTCATGCCGCCCTTGATAAGCTCGACATGGATATCGATCCAGCCGGCCATCTCGATCGCGCCGCAGAAACTGATCTCGCCGTCGCCCTGCGAGAAGTGAATATCGCCCATCGACAAGCCCGCATTCTTGATATAGACAGGGAAATAAACCTTCGAACCGCGCGTGAGATTCTTGATGTCGCAATTGCCGCCATGTTCACGCGGAGGCACGGTACGCGCCCCTTCAGCGGCCGCGATCTTCGCCGCCTCGCCGGTCATACGGCCCATCAACGCGGTGTCCGCATAGGGTGGCGCGGCCAACGGCGGTACGCGATCCGGATCGGTGGCGATCAGTTCCCCTTCACGCTTATTCCAGGTCGCCAGCAATTCCTTGGACGGCAGACAGCCGATCAGGCCCGGATGCATGATGCCTGCAAACTTTACGCCGGGAATGTGCCGCGAAGTGGTATAGATGCCGTGAAAATCCCAGCACGCCTTGCGTGCATCAGGATAGTGCTCGGTGAGAAAACCGCCGCCGTTTTCCTTAGCGAAAAGTCCGGTGAAACCCCATTCTGAACCTGGCAAGGTACCAATATCGAGGATATCCACCACCAGCAGGTCGCCCGGCTCGGCGCCTTCGACGCCTATCGGCCCGCTCAGATAATGGACTTTGGTCAGATCGACGTCGCGAATATCATTGGCGCTGTTGTCGTTATTGATCTGGCCACCGGTCCAGTCGATACACTCGACGCGGAACTCATCACCCGGCTTTACCATGGCCACCATGGGAATGTCCGGATGCCAGCGATTGTGCAGCACATCACCCTGCTGCTCCGGCGCTTTGTTCAGGTCGACTTTGATCAATGTTTTTGGCATGGCGCTTCCTCGTCGGCATATTGATGACTGAATTGCGGTAATTTTAAAGAATCCACCGCGTACTGATTCCGAACGGGCAACACTTGTGCCATGTCACCAATAGCGAACATGGACAGCGGGTTAGTGCTTTCCGAGGATTATTTCCCGCGATGTCAGCGCATTGCCGTGGTGCATCGATTGGTGCTGATGTTTATTCTTGATGCACAATTGTTCGATGCAACCGCTTGCAAGCACCTTATTGGCGGAAAGCACGCCTTGATGGCGCATCCTGTACCCTGCGCAGCAAGTCGCCAGTCGATCAGGCCCGACCATGCGCCTGCGTAGCCTCTCTACAGGGTTATCCGCGCCGTCAGCGCCCCCTGGAAATAATCCGTATGCGCCACGGCTTTTCTGATATAGTGCCGGCACTCGGCGCACTCCGGTCTGCACCGACCCCGTAG
>VFSW01000347.1_pt1 | contig 66174 bp, 116 predicted proteins | sample 5358111 | NCBI WGS metagenome assembly VFSW01 (sample SAMN11554181, study PRJNA540505) | mine drainage metagenome | isolation source: sediment from site ElyBrook_90M | place: USA: Ely Copper Mine, Vershire, VT | collected 2017
GCCTGGGGGTGTCTTGGGGGGCGTACTTGGTTGACCTTTGGTTTTTAGCGCTTCGACAATCTCGTGTTGCAGCCGCTCCTTTCGGAATGCCTCGCGCTTCTTTGCGGCCTCAACTCTTGCCACATGCTCACTGCGGTAGCGGTCCAATTCATGTTGGACGCGCTCGTTGATGAGCAGCCCCTGGGCGCGGATAATCTTGCCCTTGGCAATGAGTGACTCCATCACCTTGCGGTATTTCTGGATCTGGACGTTGAGCAGGCGAGACGTAATTACGTCGTTATCCGGAGGCGCCGACCCGGTGTCGTACATGTAGGCGCAGAAGCGGATGTAGAGCCCCTCCTCCTCGAGGTTTAGAACCAAGCAACCCGTGCGCCAGTCGCTAGGGAAAAAGCGGGCATACGTCATGCCCGAGACGTGCGATGTCATCGAGGTCATGACGCGACCTCACAATCATCGACAAGCCGAGTGAAGATGGCCAGCAGCATGCGCTGCTCGCGGTTGGGGCGGGTCGCGGAATGGGCGCGCACAAGCGAGCGCAATAGTTCCCCAGTCTCGCGGAGGGAGAGCTTGACGACTGCGGCGCGCCACGCATTTAGATCGATGTCGATGCTATCGAGAGGCGGCGGTCCTGTGCGCAAGTCCTTGACAACTTGTGCATCTGTGTTAATGTTCATCTGTTTTCCTTCGTAGCTTGGCCGATGCAACCGGCCTACGCGCACTGGGCAGATCAGAAACCCTCGCTTGGCACGCGGGGGTTTCTCATTTCATGATGACTCCGCGCACAGAACGGCCTTGTCACCAAACCTGGAGATAGCCGCCTCGCAATAGGCGAGATAAGCCTTGCGCGGACAGCGGAACGATGAGATGGCGAATGTCTTTCTTTTGGTGCGCGCGCTGCTGTTTCGGCAATTGTCTATGATCGAAACGTCACGGAGATTGGCGATGCGGTTGTCGTGACGCACGTGGTTGATGTGATCTATAACCGCGGTCGGCCAGCGCCCGAATACATGTAGCCACACAAGCCGATGAGCGAAGTATTTTCGGCCATCGATCCCGATTTTGATGTACCCCCTATCATCTGGCCATCCCGCACGCTCTCCGTGCACAACGCGTCGCCCTGTGCACTTCAGCCACGTGAAGTCCCCAGTTTCTGGGTTGTAATCAAGGAGTTGGCGCATTCTTTCCTGTGTCAGGTTCATGGTTCTCTCGTTACTAAACAAGTGCGGGGTTTTGTGATTTCAAGCGACGACATGGAGTCCGTTGGGTCGCGGGGCGACGGCCACTTTGCGGCGGCCGCGCTGAACTCGACGGGTCAGACCTTCCTGCGCAAACTCGCTGGTCCAACGGCTCGCCGTTCCAGGCGGAACTCCCCATTTTTCGGCGTATTCAGAGTTGGACAACTCTCTGCCTTGCTTCTGCATCTTTAGGAGGTGGGATTTGGCCTCCTCTCTGGTGAGTTTCCCGAAAGTTTCCGGGAAACCACGTGAATTTTGCCTTGGCCATTTGGCGAATCCGATGAGGCTGAAAACAACCTCCACTGCGGCCATCGCAATGGGGATGGCGCTAGGCGTAATTCCGGCGATCGTGTCCTGGCTCCAACCCCACCTGTCGCTCAGCCACGAGGCTCTGGCGCCCACCGCAGGGGCATCCATGGGGGCGATCAAAGCAAGCGGAGCGTTACGAAGGCGCTCGGCTTGTTCCTCCAGGCGCTTCTTCTCGGTCGGGTCTTTCGTGGCCGCATGAGACCGCCATAGGCTCTGCTCTGCCTCTCGGCGGCTGCGGATCATCTCATCGTTGGTACGGTCAACCATTTCCTTGTTGGAAATCTGCTGGTTGTGGGACTGCTTGACCCGGCCGAGCATCTGATCCCCGAGATATTCGCCAGCCAGCCATATGTTGAATCCCACCAACAGGATCGCCATCAGAAAGATGGCTGAGCAGGCGCCCCATGCCCCGCTGCGGCCGAACATGCCGGCAACGCTGGTGGCGGTGACGGGAGCGAGAGACAGGAACAGCAGGATGTACCAGTTGAGGTTGCCGCTCGACGCGTCGAGGCTGAGCCGTTGGCCGTTCTTCGCGTTCACGAAGATGCCAACGATCGCAACCGCCCACGCGACGGCGATCATGGCCGCGCATGCCAAGTGTAGCCCCTGCAACTTTATGGGCTGCTGGCTCACGCCGGCTCCTTCTCGAGGATTTCCAGCGTTTGTAGGTCGACAGGGTAGAGCGCGCCGATTGGGTCTTTGACTGGCGCAACAGCTGCGCGCCAGTCCGCATTGCCAGACCCAGGGGTGCGGGCGCGGCCAGTTGCATACGCTTGCGGCGCCGGCAGCGCCCGCAAGGTGTGAAATTCGCAGTAGCTCTTGCCGGAAACCTTATTTTTCCCGCAGAACGTGAACGGCCCATCCCCATAGGGCCAGCGGCAGTGTTGCGGCTCTAGGTCCAGAAGGCTGACGCGCTCGGCTTCTGGAACATCGAGGTCAGGCCCGGCATGCGCTTGGTGGCGCGCCTCACCTAGACGTTCGGCCTCTCGGTACGCGGCAACGGTGCGCATCCGCTCGCGGCGATTTTTGGGGCGCCGCTGGTTGTCGCCCACGCGGAGAATTCGCTTGCGCGGGGGGACACTACGGCCGCCCTTTGCTCGAAAAATCATGCCGATGACGGCGTTGCGCGACACACCACCCAGCTTGGTGGCGATATCGCGGCCGGACCAGCCGTCCGCCCATAAATCAAGAGCGACACGTCTGCGGTCTTCCGACCATGTAGTAGGCGCAGCCACGACCTAGCCCCCGCTGTGATGTGGTGGTGACGCAACTCGAACAGACTCAGGATTTCAGGCGGCTTGGCGCAGGCCGACGAAGCTATTGGCCGTGACGATGCCGCCAGTCTCTGCTGTGATCTTCAGCAGTACGCGCCAACGTGGACGGCGCGTGCCGTTGCAGTAGCGATAGACCGCCTCGGAGCTGACCCCGATCCGATCCGCGAATTCCGTCACGGAGACGTTGTATTTCGTCAGCCATGCACGTAATGTCATAGCACGTTACTACCAAAGCGGCAAAGTTCCGTCAAGGTAGGGGATAAGTTCTCAAACGGTTTGAGTGGCGTCTATGCAACGTGCTAACGTCGTAGAAGACGTTGGGGGAGGTGGCGGCTATGCACCTCTCGTCATGAATCGCATTCAAGAAATACGAGAGGCGGCGGGCCTCTCACGGGAGGAGCTGGCCCAAAAGGTCGGCACAACAGGCAACCATATCTGGCGCCTGGAAGTTGGTCGAACGAAGCTCACGGTGGAATGGATGACGAGGCTAGCGGAAGCCCTGTCGTGTACCCCAGCGGACTTGATAGCCAATGTCGTCCTGGCGGAAATCGTCGACGAGGTCGAGGAAATCGAGCCCGGCGTGACGGAATCAATCATCGCCAAGCATAGGGGCCTGCGCACTTACCGTGTCCTGGCGCGCTCCATCATAGACATCGGCATAAAGCCCGGCGATGACATCGTCGTGGACGAAAGCGCGGGCGTCACGCCAAAGGCGCTCGATGTCGTGCTTGTCGAGATCGGTCCAGCAAGGACGAAAGTGCTTCGACAGTTTGTGCCGCCCAACAAGTTGATCACCAATCGAGGTGGCGCCAACCTTCAGATCACGATGGATGATCCCTCGGTGGAGCCGAACATTCTTGGGGTCATACTGCGCGACTAGACGGCAGGGACAGGTGGCATATGCCCTGCATGAATCCAGCCTCTACCCCGCTAAAGTTGCCAGGGCCGCGCCGCACCATATCGTAGGCTATCCAAGAGAGTAGCGGCCTCGGCTCGCCTGCCTTCACGCGTTCCATGAAAATTCGCGCGTACTCGGCGCCAACCTCGCAATCTGCGGTCCAGACGCCAGACGGCTGCACGTCCCAGAAGCAGACGCCAGACCCGTGCAAGCTGTCGCTTTGCCCATTGCCGCGGTCCCTGCGAGTGAATGGCAGGTCTGTTCCAGCGTCATTCTGGCGCCGCGATCCATCGCTGGAAGATTGAGTCCTCGGCGCGATGACGAGCGCCACGACTATCATCGCAATGTAGGCTGTGATTTCGCCCGGATCGGGCGACGTGAACCCAACATGCGGGCCGCCCGTAAAGAGGAAATTGTAGACTGGAGCCGATAGGACCGCCGTCATAACACCAGCGCGAACGCACACGCGGTTTGAGACTATCGCCACGGCCGCAACATATGTGCTGACGTAGGGCCACGGGATTATCCCCAACCTGACAGCCACAAGGCTACCAATCGTCAGGATGGCAACGGCCCAGATTGGCCACGCCACAACGCTGTAGTTCCGCACCAATTCATACTGCCGCAGGATCAAAATACGCATGACGCCCACCCCACTGGGACAAGAACAAGCCGCTACGCCGCCTTTCAAACAAATCTGCAAGCTGAGACTACCCGCATGGCAGCTTTGCGCAAACCACAATCTGGGGGGGGTGGGTCAGCAGTCAGTCAGATGGCGTGACTTCGCGGCCACACCGCGCGAAGAGTTTACTACCGATTTTGCAATTTCATGCTTGCCAACCTGCTACCGCTTTGGTAGTAATGCCCTGTCACCTGAGAGCGGCGCCCCGCAACCTCAGACGCCAACCACACTAAGGCAACATCAGGCAGGGCGGCCGTCTCCAGGTGACGGCAAATTTCAACCGGGAAACCCCGATGACGACGAGCCAAGAGCACGCAGAACGCCTGAGTGGATACATCCGCGACGATGGCCCGATCCTGCAGCGCTACATCATCCAATTCGCGGTGCGCCGCGGTCGGCACGGCTGGGAGACCAGCCACAGGACCGTCGAGGCTTGGGATATTCACGACGCTCACAAGCTGGCGATCCGCCGCTCCTTCCGCGCTGGCTGCTTGGACCCTGACGACATGCGGGACTCAACGTGGGCGGCTCCGTATTCGGAAGGCTTGGCGCGGCAACTCGATCTGAACGAGTACGAGCCCCAGCCGGTCTGGCTTGAGAACTACGTGAGTTGAGTTCCGCGCCCTCTAACAGCGAGGAGGGGGCGCGGTGCGGGGAGGGGGAGAGCCGAGGTCTCCCACACCATAGGCTCTCCCCCTAGTAACGCGGATAACAGGAGAGCGGTTCCATGTCATTGCGCGAGGATTTCACTTTGGAACTGGAAGAGATGATCGAGGCATTCAACGTCGATCCCGGCATCTCCGACGAGGAAATCGTGGACGTGCTTTTGGCTAAGGTCAGAGCCATCCGCGAGGGGATCAGAAGACGTGAGGGGAACGATGGACAGGACAGAGACGATACTGTTTGTAGCGGCGGGGTTCTGCGTCACGAGCACGTTGCTGGGCGTGATCCTGGCGGTGATGGTTCGGTGAAGCCATGAGCGAGATCGTCTCCATAGACGACGCCCGCCTCCAGCGCGATTGGCGAAAGAAGCTCGGCCGGGACCGCCTCATGCAGCAGCTCGAGGGCTCCAAGGCCATCTGCGACGCGCAGGCGGAATTGCGCAAGGCCATCGCCAATCTCGCCATAGCCGACTCCCCCAAGGGGATGCTGAAGTTCATCGAGGCATCGCTGGTGCCGTTCCTGGAGAGAGGATGTAACAATGAGTAAGCTATTCGAGGACGGTCAGGCCCCATCTAGCGAATTGACGGTGACCCCGCCGCAAGACGACATCGGCGCAGCCATGGAGCGCGTGATGGTGTCGGGCGATCTAAGCCCGCTCACGCCCATGCAGCGCAGCCAGTATTATATGCGCGTGTGCGAGAGCGTCGGCCTCAACCCATACACCAAGCCGTTCGCCTATATCAAACTCAACAACAAGCTGACGCTGTACGCGCTCAGAGATTGCGCCGACCAGCTTCGCCGCCTACGCGGCATTTCCATCGAGATCGTCGACCGCAAGCTGACGGATGGGTTCCTCAGCGTCCACGTCAGGGCGACCGACAAGGACGGGCGCAAGGATGAAGATTATGGCGTGGTTCCCGTAGGGGCTACGCTTGCGGGCGAAGCTGGCGCCAATCTCATCATGAAGTGCCTCACCAAAGCCAAGCGCAGAGTGACGCTATCCATCTGCGGATTGGGGATGCTCGACGAGACGGAAGTGTCATCGATTGCCGGCGCTGAAATCGTCGACGTGGAAGGCAAGCATCTAGCTACGGTCGAGGCGCCGCCCAAGCGCAAGAGCAGCGCCGAGGGCAAGAGAGACGGTAGCGTGAAGGTATTCAACGAGGCGCGAGCAAAGATAGTCGCGGCCACGGGCGCCATCGAATGCAAAGAGGTTTGGGATAGCTATGCAGCGTTTCTAAGCTCCGCGCCGCGCGGGTGGTACGACACGCTGAATGAAGACTATGTCATGCACATGAAGGGCTTTGGCGTTGACCTCGACCCACAGGAGCAATCCGAACTGATGCCCCAAGCTGCGGAGTGATCCATGCTCTCCACAGACACCATCAAGGCGATAGAGGCAGAGATAAAGGCTCGCAAGCGCAACATGCGGCTGGCTCAGTCGATGCGCCAAGAGAGAGAACGTCAAATCCGCAAGTTGGTCCGGGACGGTTTTGGGTGGGAAGACCTCATGCACCCGGATCGAGGGCTCGGGTTGTCTCGCGAGGCGGCTAGGGCGGCTGTGTTCGGGAGGGGGAAGTGATCCACAATTGCCCAGAATGTGGTTGTATCTTCGAGTGCGCAGCAAAGGCGCGGTCGCGCCCGGATCACAATAGATTTTTTGCCATCATCGACGCTGCGTTCCCCCATTGGCCGGAGAACGCCGAATTCCAACCAAGAGACTCCAAGCAGCTTCGTGCGTATCTCACTGTAAAAGCGGGGCACATCAATGTCACACCAGTACCAGTACCGGAAGGCTATTCGGAGAGCGAGGCTATCAGAAGTCTATACAGGGTGGCCGTCGAGAGCACGGCAAAGGCGTGCGCTGGCGAAGCTGGATACAACGATACGCGAGTCAGTGCGGCAGGAATTGAGATCATTGCGCCCCGCAGTATCGATTATGCAACCGTCAGTCAAAAGGAGTTCGGTCCCATCCGCGACGCCATCTTGGGTATCATCGAGGATACATTAGGGGTTCCAGCGGATCAGTTACTCAGAGAGAAGGCAGCATAGATGCCCTATCAGGTTCCAAGGTGGACAAGCGCGGAAAGCCTACGCCTGACTGAGCTTTGGCCCAGCATGCTGACGATCGAAGAAATAGCGGGCGACATGGACCGTAGTGTGAGGGCCATAAAGCGCCGGGCTAAATCATTGGGTTTAGGCAAGAGAGGTCGGCGTGCCTCAGTCCGTCCAACTGCACATATGAACAGGGTCACAAAAGCGAATAGGGTGCCGCGATGACCGCCCACAACGAGGCCAGCCACGCCAAGAACCGCCAATTCGAAGAAGAGCTGGAGGCGCTGGTGAAGAAGTACCTTGCAGAGGAAGATACTTGCCGGGTCTGCATGGCGGACGAATTGGAGTTTTACACAGACGAGATTCGCACCGTCGACTTCGAACGTGCCATGGACCTTATAGCCGCTGGCCTGCTGCGATCATCTGGGAGGCTGACGTGAGCAACCGATCGCATATCCCATTCAAGACCAAGCTAGCGTCCGCGCTGCGGACAATGCTCGTCGAGGAAGACGGCAAGCTCGTGCCGTTCATTGACTACGAAACAGCGAAGCAAATGACCGAGGATCAGGTGCTCAGCCTGTTCCATTTCGACCACGACCCGACGCCGAAGGCATTCGGCGGAACCGACGAACACCACAACCTAGTGCCGCGCCCGATCCTAGAGCACCGGGTCAAGACGGCGAAAGTGGACAAGCCACGCATTGCGAAAGCGGCGCGCCTGTTTGCCGATCAAGAGAAGTTCCGGCGCCGCATTCTAGAAAAGGCTGGGCATGGGCAGCAGGAAGGTGAGCCCCGCAACAACATATACCGCTCGCGCCCAATCGATGGGTCCAAGCGCTCCCGATACAAGAAGAAGATCAACGGCACGGTGGAGGTGAGATGACCCCGACCCTCACCATTATCGGCATCGCCCTATGGCTTCAGTTTTTGGCCGGACTGGCTGGGTTCGCCATTGGCCGGATCACGAAGCGAGGGCCGACAAGAACCGTTGAGGTCTATGAAGGCAGCGATATCCCATTCTGAGAGGAGAATGAACATGCACGATTCAACCTATGAATACCTGAAGCCTACCGATGCTCAACTCAACACCATGAACGCGCATCGGTTGGCGGCGAAGGCATACGGCGACGCACTGCAGGCATTGCTTCCGGACGGACCAGACAAGACCTTCGTGATCCGCGCGCATCGGTCTAATGCGATGTGGGCGAATGTCGCCATCACGCGGCAGCCTGACGGCGCCCCGCGCACATGAGCGTCAACCGCTGGCCCTGGGTGGACTATCTGACAGAGTCGGAAATCAGCGACCTCCGGTCGACAGAAGCGCATCTGCGTTGGGCAAGACAACAAGCCGACGCGGCTCAAATGAAGCGTCAAAGAATAGTGAACTTGGGCACGCAAAGAGCAAAAGCTGCAGCGGGGAAGAAAGATGGCGCCGCTACTGACTGAGGCCGAAGTGGCGAAGATGCTCAAGTGCAGCCCGAGAACGGTGCAGCGCCTCCAGATCAAGGCTGCTAAGTTCGGCAGGCTGAAGCGCTACCGTCCAGAAGATGTAGAGGACTACATATGCCGCGCCAAGCAACCGGAAGTGCGACCCTCGCCCCCGTCGAGCGACGGAAAGGACGCACCATCTACTGGCAAGCGCGAGGGCAAATCCCGATCCGGCTCCCAGGTGGTAAAGTTGGCGCAAGACGAATTGAGCGAGGCTTTGGCCCTGACTGCAAAACTGCGAGCGAGCGGGAAAAGCAGTGTGCGGCGTGGAACGCGGAATACGAAGAGCGATTCCGCAACCCCAAGCGCGTCATCACCTTCGCACGAGCTTATACCAACTACCTGAGCAAGCAGCACGCCCTGCCCTACTACGGAGAGGAGATCCTCGAAGAACTCGGCCCGCTCTCCTGCGAGGACATCGATGACACGATGATGGCCGATCTCACGGAAGACCTATGGCCTGATGGGGCGGCCCCAGCCACGGTCAACCGCTACCTCTACACGCCCGTCCTGGCGATACTCCACATGGCGTTGAAAGAGAAGGCGCCGCAGCTCGCCAGGCCCAAGGATCACAACAAAGTCACGCCCGTGATGATCCCTCCGCTGGAGTGGTATAAGCAGGTCTGGCCGGAACTCAACGCGACCCAACGGGCGTTCGTAGGGTTCATGGCGGCCCATGGCCGCCGCACCAATGAGGCGCTTGAGCGTCGGCCGCGCGATCTGGACCCAAGTAGGGGGACGTTAGACCTTGGGACCACGAAGACGGGCGTTCGAACCCTGGAGCTCCACCCGCTAAGCCTAGAGCTGATCCTGGCCATGCCAGACTGGGAGCGCCGCCCTTGGCTGTTTGGGTGCGGTCCAAACTCCGCAAACAGCTTCCGGCGTGACTTGCGCAAGGCTTGCGATCGGGCTGGGATGGCCTGGTTTCACCCGCACTCGTTTGGGCGCCACTTCTCCGTCACGAGCATGCTCCGCAGGGGCTATTCGGTAGCTCATGTTGCAGATGCCCACGGCATGTCTGCCGACATGGTCACGAAGCGCTACGGACACCTCGCCAAGAAAGAGACGACTGCCGCGCTTCACAGCGTCGGAGGCGACTTTTTGAACGCCGTTAATGGGGGAAAAGCGGGGGAAGGCGTTGTGATCGAAAATGGATTGATGGATAAAGACGCAGCTAATCTACTGGAAAGTCTACGCAATCGCCATAACATGGCCGCCCTAAAATCTATGGAAATGTCGCCTTCGGAGGGCGACGCGCTATCCATCTGCGCCACGGGTGCGGTAGAAAACATCAGCAAAAACTGGGGTTGTACGCAGGATGACGCAGGCATGCAAGACGGAACGGGACAGAAACGGACAGGCGATGCCGGGGGAAGAAAGGGGGAGTGATGAGATAGCGAATTCGACCCCCGCATCACATACAACATACATCTACATCATACGCTGTGGCGACGGCCTCAAGCAGAGATGCAAGATCGGCATCAGCGGCAGCCCTCAGTACCGCATGCATCACCTCCAGGGCTCTTCGCCTTGGCCCATGACGCTATCCTACTTCTGGGCGGTGCCGCGCGGTCTAGCTCGGCCCATAGAGCGAGAGCTTCATGAAAGACTGAAGGCTCGCCGCGTTCGTACCCATGGGGAATGGTTCAAGATTGACCCAGGAAATGCGGCCGCCGAGGTTCTGCGGGTTCTCTACGCGAGGGGCGTCCTCATGTGGCCATCTCAGGAAGAAACGGACGCGAACCCATCGTGCAACTCGGCAACCGCCACATAGAGTCCTCACTTGTTGCAAGGGGATCAACTCGTCACTTCCACTCCTCCGCTAACGCTTGATGAAGTCGCCAAACACTTCGTCGGCGACAGTGGCAGCATCGAACGGCCGCCGCTCGTGCATTTCCTTTACTGCGCCGGCTAGAAGCTCGATCAGATGGAGGATGTTCTTGCCCTCATCAACGGTCAGAGCGCCTGACTGCCGCTGCAGAAGTTCGCGAAATTGTTTCGCGCTCAGTTCTATCGTTGCGATCTGCTCGCCTACCGACACGGTCATGCTCCTCATCTGGCCACCGAATTGGCCGCAAATCATGCGACAAATGCGATGACGGCTACACTTTATCTGGCCGGGGAACTGGCCGCTCCTCATTTCGCCATCGTGACGATCGCCGCTCCGAATAGGAACCCGGCGACGCATAGCAGCAAGTATAAAGCTTCCACTGCGATGCTCCTCGGTTATTTGTGGACTACACAAATCAAGTTTTCCGCGCGGTGCGACGCCATTTGATTTTGTCGCCGGGCTCGCGCTGCAGGTCGATGCCCGTCTTGTCGCGAATGACGGCCGCGATCCGGGTGAAATCCTCGTCGCCCAAGTCGTGCATGTGCTCTGTGTAGAACTTGAGCTGCTGCGTCTTCCCCGCTGGCCCACGCATCGGGGTCCGCACAATGTTGCCGTCCGCCCCGCGCTCGGATCGTGACCCATACTCGCGGTCTTCTCCGGCGCACTCGTTTGGCGCCTCGATATAGAACTTGTGCGGCCAGCCGTACTTCATGTCCGCAAGGTGAATGTCGACGCCTTCGGCGGCCAGCAGCTTTTCGAGGTCTTCGGGACGGACCGAGCCGCAGTAGGTGCATTGCTCGCCACTGTACTTGTAGGGTCCGCCATCGTCGGCGCGCACTTCCCATTCGGCGGTAAACTGCCGCTGCACCGCCATGGGGCGGCTCTCGACCGGGTGTGCTTTCATCTGATAGCCTCCTTCGCTTACATAGGCCGCCAACCGCCCGCGAAGGCGATCAGCAAAGTTGCGATATACCCAGACCAAGCCCAGATCATCGCTGTTGAAAACCAGATCGGCACAGAGCCCCCTCACTTCATCACTGCGAGGACGAGCAGCATCGGCAGCATCGCAAGGACGCACCAGCAGATCAACTGCAAGCTCCACTTCAGAAGCAGTGCCATCGCGTAGTCCATGTCGGCTCCTACGTTTGGCAGTCCGACGCCCAGCACAAGAACGGCGTCTTAACCCTTCCGTGTTTGCGGCACGTCGCATTGTCTTCTGCGAGATCGGCGCTCTCAAAGAGACGTTTCGCCGTCTCATCCGTCTTCACGAAGCGTGCGCACTCAGGACAGCGGGCCGAATAGACGCCATCGCCATAACTCACCGTATGCGCCCACCATCCCTCTGCCTCGTAGTCCTGCACGCTTCGCTCCTACCTTGTACGCTTCGCGATAAAGATACCGAACGGGGTCATCGCCACCCACGACAACAGGGCAATCGGCAGCGACGCGGCAGAGCCGGTGATCGCATAAGGGATAAAGAGGGCCAGCGCCATCGACGCTCCACCCGACCAGTACCCGACCCACAGAGGATCATCTAGCCCCATCACCTTGCCCATCATCTATGCTCCTCTACTTCGGGTCTATCTCGGCCAATCTCTGGCGCGTCACCTTGACCAGTTCGACTTTCATCGTGCCCTCATAAAGCGCCTTCATGAACTCGCGCGCCTCGTCCTCATCGTCAAGCGTGGCCTCAACGAGGTCATCGGCGATCACCTCGAACACAGTCTGTGCTGGCCAGCGCATGGCGGCTCCTTTGTTACCCAGGTATTTCCATGAACTCCACAACATGATCCGCATATGTCACGCCAAGCTGCTGCTTGCCGTAGAAGAGCCAGACTGCGGGACATATGACGAAGTGCCCATCGACCATCCGCACCAACATGGGCAGCTTGTCCTTGTCGCGGGCCAGGACCACTGGCCCCGCGTTTAACGGATCAGTCGGGTACTCTCTGATGGGCTTCCATGGACTCCACATATCGGCTCCTTCGCTACCGGGTCTCGCCAAGCACGCAGCCGGCTCCGCCGTAGACTTCGATGTGCTTCACCTTGGCCGCGTTCTCGCCGTCGCGATGTTCGGCAGCGAGCGCCATCTGAGCGGCGCGGTCGAAGCCGGTCGCGATGACGATGTATTCGCTCCGGTGCATCGGGTGCTCGATCTTCACAACGTACGCAGTCTCGTGGTTCATGCTCATGCGCATCTGTCTCTCCCATCTTACCAAACATCTGGCCACAAATCGTACTCTGGGCGCGGCGGCACTTGGTTTCTAACTGGCCAACGAAATGGCCGCTCCTCGGTTGCTCACTCGCCGCCAGCTTGGCGGACGGCTTCTCTGTAGGCTGACATCAGATCATCGGGCGCATACAGAAACAAGTGATCGAGCACGCTACCCGCGCCCACCATGGCCCACCCGCCGCACTCATCGTCGCCGCAGTTGCCACACGGCAGCGCGATCATGGTGCGACCGCCCACATCAATCTGCCCGAGGCTGGCCCATTCGCTACTGAGGCCGGAGCGCTCAGCGTAGCCTTTGACGAACTCCTCTCTCGTCACGTCCAAGCCTCCTCATGTTTCGTCGTCTGCAACTGGCACGTGAACGGCACTGCGGGCTAGCCGGATGATGTCGGCCAAGCTTTCCGTCAACTCGGCGCGAACATCATGGTCGACCTCGTCCAACTCATGCTTGATGCCGCGCCGATCACAAAGATCAGCGAGCACGCCTCGCGCCGCCCGGTGTGCCCAATCCCGCGTCGCCGTAGGCGACGGCGACTTGTCGCCCCAGAAGTCTGCGCCACCGTCGTAGGGGAACTTGTCACCCATCTCTAGGCTGTGCCGCGCATCCGCCATGATGATTGATGCTCCTTTGTTGTCTACTGGTTCGGCAAATCATCGCCGCGCAACCGCATCTTGGCGAGCGCAGCCGAACGCTTCCGCAACAGCCGACTGGCAATGGTGTGGTGGTGCCATTGCATGTCGTGGTCCGTTCCTATGTGTGCAGCACTCACGTTGAAATGATCCGTGGCTCGCCTCGCCAGCTCGAACGCTCTGCGCTGTAGCCTCGTCACGGGCGCTCCCCATGTTCTGCTTGGTTTGTTTCAATGCCGCTCACGGAGCAAATCACGCGATGTATCAGCTAGAGCGCTGGCGAGAAGCAACGCCAGCGTCCCAACATCCGGTGCCCGCTTGACCCGCTCGGCCCAAGCTAGGTTCTCTTTCACTTCATCGTCCCGCATGATGCGCGCCGTCTTCTTGCGCCGTTTGCGCCTGCCAGGTGTGGTCATCTTTGATATCGCATTTTGCGTTTTCAAAACTTGATGTCACAGATTGTGACATCAAGCGCTCCTCAATTCCCGGTGACCCAAAACCAAACGACGCGGCCGACGATGCACACAAGGGTGACCGATGCGCCGAGCGCTACGCACAACCAAGCGTCTGCTGCGACTTGATGCACCTGTCTCTCCTTCATTGAACAGTGGCTTGGGGCCGCGCGCAGTCGATCTTGACCGAGCGCGGATCGTCGGGTCGGCCCGCTGTAGTGATCGCCACGCGCTGGCCGCACGCTCTGCACTTCACCATGAAGTAACCGCAGCGCTTCGCCGGATACGGCAGCTTTGTTGTGCAGGTTTGCGTGGCGCCCTTCGAGCAGTCGAGGTCAACGCCCTCGGGGTAAGCCGGGTTCGGTTCGCACTTCGGCTCGCGCCCGTGGTCGTGCCACGTGACCCTTATCGCTTGTTCCATGGCTTGAACTCCAAGAGGGATTGCATGGTCGGCCAGATGCCGGTGAACGTCACGGCGCGGTCGTCTATCGTGACCAGCGCCGGCGGCTTCTCGGTCGGCCATTCGATGGCAGAGAACCAGTCGAGGTTGCCTGCATGCTTCCGCAGCCACGCTTGCATTGCCTCGATGCCGCCCGGCTGTCCGCTCCGGCTGGAATAGATCGCCACGCGGAAGTGCTCTAGCGCCTCGCGCATAAAGCGGATGGCGTCCGGCACTGGCGGATCGGGGATCACGGCGGCACCCTTCCAGCCGCTTTCGTAGCTGTGGATCACACCATCAAAATCAAGACAAAGTATCGGTTTCATTGTGCCTCCTACGTTTTGGTTGCCTTGCGGGGGCCGAACTCCTCGTAGGCCCGCCACATCGTGAACTGCTTGTTGACCTTCGTGCGCAACGCCTTGTCCGCGTCGGGCCATTCGGGGTAGCTGCGTGTGTTGCCCCAGATGTGCTCGGCTCGCTCTAGTTCTCCCGGTGTCGGCTCGTAGCTCGGCCGGCCTCGGCTTCTGGTGCCATTGGTCGCTGACTTTGCGCCGCGATTGCTGCGGGCAAGGTCGCTGTCCACCAGGGCAAGCAGAGCCTTGCGCTGTTTTCCTGAGCAAATCTGGGCATCTACGTCCACAACCTTTGCGCCTCGTTTGTCGAGCCGGTCTAACACGGCGCGAAAATCTGCCTGCAGCCCGCCCCTGACTTTCTTGCGCCGTGGGTCGGCAAGCAGGAACGCATGCACCAGCTCAACCACTGTGCCCGGCCGCGCCAACCGTTCTAGGTCTTCGCGCGTTACAGACTGCGCGCCGCTGCCGCCGAGCGACACGACTTTGCGGCAGCGCGGCGCCAGGATTTGGGCCTGCTCATCCGCCGATAGCCAGCGGTGCTGCCTCACTACGCCTATTTTGTCCACAGGTTCGTGCATTTGTACAAATCACATTGACAGGTTTTGCAAATGATGTCAATGTGCGCTTGTGGACAACGGAGAGACGCAGATGCAGACGTTCGAGGTGATCTACGCAAACGCCCCGCATCGCAATCGCACCTTCAAGGTGCGCGGTATTTGCCAATACGACGTTCTCAACCCGTGCTGGGACAATCGCAGGGACGACATTCCCGGCAAGCATTGGGGCGACCCCGCCGTTTCAGCGTGCCCAGCGTGTGCCGAGGCGGCGCGCAAACAGCCCAACACTTGAGGCCCCGTAGGATCATGGGTGCAGGATTAAAGAGAGCATTCGCGGCGGCCAAGGCCACGCGCAAGCCGTCCGACATCGTGGACATTTTGCGCGGCAATGCACGCCAGCTCGGCAAGAAAGAGATCGTCTGTGGCGCCGATAGCGGGCGCATTCTAGCCGAAGTGATGGTTGCAGCCGCAGACGAAATCAGCCGCCTACGTGTTAAGTGCGGCGAACTGTAAACCGGAGCCCCGCTATGACAATCAGCGCGCAAAAGTTTGACGGACGTGTCTACGTCGTCATCGGACAACACGCGATGTTCCTTACAGAGAAGGAAGCGCGCGAATTGCTCGACCGCGTTGGTAGCGTCCTGAGCCGTTAATGGAGCCCGATCAGATGCGTCCGTGTTTCCAGCTTTGGACCGAAGGCAACGCAGTGGAGGGCTGGCAGTTCAAGGCGAAGAGCAAGGCGATCTTCCTGTCGCGCGAAGGCGCCGAGCGTCACGTCTCCGAGTTTGAGGAGCGCTGCTACGATCAAGAGCGCATCGGATGCGCTGAGCGCGGATCATTGAAGACAGAAATCGTTCAACTGGAACTGCACGACTAGACGTGAGGAAAGCCCCGATGTCCGGCGACCTAAAAGGCTACCCGATGCAGGGCGTGCATACAGTCTACGGCTTGGAGCCGGAGGTCGCGCGGGTTGATCGAGACATCGACATCGTGGAGCGCCTGCGAATGGGCGGCCCGAATGCAATGGAGGTCGTCGGTCAAGCTGCGGACGAGATCGATCGTCTGCGCCGAACGCTGGAATACATCAAGGGCGTCGCGCATGCCAACCTGACGCAACCAATCCCAACCGATAGTGAGCCCCGATCCGTGAGTGAGCGGAAACATTACGAAGAGGACCGCGTGTTCGTGTATGCGGACGATGATCTGATGACGCGAGCTGAGAAGATCGTTCATCTGATGGGCGTGCGCGGCGCGGTCGGAGGATATGCCGTCAATGTGTTCCGACTGCTCCAAGCGTATGAGAAGGCCGACCAAGAGGCGAAGGCGGCAGACCAGAAAGCCGCCGACGATTTCAATGCAGCGCAAATCCGCGATCACGCTAGTCAATGAAGGCCGGACAGATGCCGAGCGACAACTGCACACTGATTAAGGGCGCGCGTCGGCCACCTGTCAGGGTATGGCACGATAACGTGGATATCGTCATCACCCAGGACAACGAAGACGGCGCGCGCCTGCTAATGTTGACCACGGATCAAGCGGAGCAATTGTCCGCTGCGATCACGCGCCAACTGCACGACCTGAAAACCAGAAGTTGAGGCCCGCATCATGATCCTCGATCAAACGCCAGAGAAGCAGGACGAGATACGCGACGGTCAGCATGAGGCGACGGCAGATTACGACCGCGACGTGTATCGCTCCGCAGTGGCGACAGCCCTAGAGGAGATCGCGCGCATCGACGAGCACATGCGGCGCCACAAATCTGCCGTAGCCCCATCGGTTAGAGCGCGCAGGGCGCATCTGCGCACAGCAGTCGATCATCTGCTGGTCGTCTGCAAGACGCTCGGCACTGTATAACGGAGGCCCGCACGATGCCGAGCCCGCACGATATCTGCCACTGTGGCGACGCACGCCGCGACCACAAGAACGGGACCGGCGCCTGCATCTTCAACGAGCCAGGACGGTTCGATCTATGCCATGGCGGCGAAGATTGCGTGGAGTTCCGCTTGCATGAGAAAGCGCCGGGACTGTACGTGCACCCATCGCGTCTCAAACGAGCGAAAAAGATGCACGATGGGCCAGTCTATGCGGATGCGGAATTGTGCAGTCCGGATGATTGGTATGTCGTGTCGCCGCTGACCGTATAGGAAAGGCCCGATGCGAACTCTGGACCAAGCTGCGTCGCTCCGCGAACTCTTCGCGCTCTCAGACCAACAGATTGCTTATCTGGAAGCAATGAAGCGCACTGGACTCTATGGAGCAACACTCGACGAGGTCGTCGTCTCGCTCTTGTTGGCCGGCATTCGCGACGCGGTTGATCGAGACTTCATCAAGTTGAGCACTAGAAATGGCAAGTGAGCCCCCCGCGATGACGGCGACGATTTGGAAGTCAGTTCTCAAGGCGGCGGACGTGCAAGCCGTCATGGTGCCTGCGGGCGCCGAGATGCTTTGCGCTCGCGAGCAGCACGAGGAAATCTGCGTGTGGTATCGCTGCGACCCGGAGGCCGAGAAGACGCCGCGCGCCATCGCCATCGTTGGCACCGGCCATCCCGCCCCGAATGTTGGTGATGGCCGGTATCTCGGAACAGCGTCGCTTCGTGGTGGCGCGCTGATGTTCCACGTCTTCGAGAAACTGGACAGTTGAGGCCCCCGAGATGACGCCAGAGCAAACCTTCTTGGTTGCCGTCGCGTTCGCTGCGGCTTACTTGACAGTCGGCGTCTTCGCTACTCGTCACCTAGAGCGAGTGTATGGAGCGACGAATCTGCCCGCTGCCGTCCGCTTCGGCGGCATCATCGGATGGCCCGTGGCCGTCCTCATGTTGGCAACGCTCGATAAACGGTAATGGAGGCCCGCATCTTGGACCCGCACACTAAAGCTCTCCTGAAGGAGGCCGCGCAGGGCCTAGAGGATGCGCTACGCCTTGCAGGGCATGGGCTACCCCCCTACGTCACCCTGGAATACATGACACCACAAGCACGCATGCGTCAGCAGGCAGACGAGATGGACTACCAAGAGCAAAAAATGAAAGAGCTTGTCGACCTGTGTAACCGTCTTCGCGAAGCAACAAGATAGGTCCTCTACGATGACGCCAGAGCAGAAAGACGAAGCGCTGCGGCTTGTCGATGACATGATCCGCAAGTGGGTTGACGACGATCTGAGCAGCGAAAGCGCCATGTTCAATTTGCGCTATGGAATGGCCAAGTTGGGCGTCCCGGAATACTACGGTCGCAAGAGCCGGGCATCACAGCCTGTGAAGCCGAGCAAGTAAAGGAAGGCCCCGCCATGAATGACGACGGACCAGGAACCATCGCAGGCCGCTTGCGCCGCGTGTGTGCATTCGCGACGGAGCGTCTGGGGCACTCGCCGGTTTCGGCAAAGCCGGGCGAGGCTGTTGTCCTAGAGACATTGGATCGTCTGCTAAAGGAGCAAGCGGCCGGAATTTCCTGGTCGTTCACTGCCCCAATAGGACTCATCCAGATACAAAGCGGCCCCGGACTCAGGGAGGATTGAGCCGGGGCCGAAGTCGGCGAAAGACTTAGCTTAATGCAGCAGAGCGTTGACGATGCCGAATGCGGCGTAGACCACAGCCCCAAAGAAAACGATCAGCCACCCATTTGGGTAAGCAGTATCTTGGCGATGGCCGCGCGAACCGCCTCTGGCGCTACGTGCCCAAGGGTTCCAAGAATGATCAGCCCCAATATCGTGGCTATCTTCGCGTAGGGTATCCTGGACCCATGGCCGTTGCCGTTCATCTTCTTGTCCAGGCGGCGATCCAGCCGCCGAATGTGGCCCATTACTTCCTGGTGCCGATCGTCCATGCGTCGGTGGACGCTCTGGAAACCGACCGACACCGTAGCCTCTAACCGCCCAATCATCCAGCTCGTCTCGTCCGCGTGTGGCATCGGTCATTTCTCACCCCTCATCCGCTCCCCCGAGCGGCATGGTTTACGACGTTGGACGCTCCTTCGACGGGAACAAAACCTTGAGCTGGTCTGAGCATGCTTGCCGGTAGCTGCGAAGCGTGGCGATCTGGCCTTTGAGGGCAAGGCGATCCTTCGCCGCCATGAGGTCGGTCCCGCCGGGTGGGGCGGCACGCTTTATTCCGGGGGGAGTGGGCGTGCGGGCCCGGCCGCAATGGGGGGGCAGGGCGGGCAGTTCGGCGGACATATCGGCGGGGGGCGGCGCATCAGGGACGCAGCCGGCCAAGAACAGAAACGTACACATCAGCGCCCGGAATGCATACGTCATTGGTTCAGGGTCCGCGCCACGTTCTTGGGATAGCAAACAACCCGGCCAGTTGAATTGCATTGGGAGGGCCGATCGGCGAGCTGCTTTTCCAGGTTGCCGTTGATGGTCCGATACGCGTCGAGCTCGCGCAGGAGATATTGCTCGGCTCTGGCGCCAACCTCGGCGGCGTCTTTCTCTTTCCGTCTCAAGATCAGCAGTTGCGCCGTCCTCGCCTTTTCCATGCGAACCGCCGCCGCTGCCCGTTCCTGCAAGACCGCATCGTGCCGCAGCCATGCAAGGCCACCAATAACAACAGCAATACCAATCACGATATAGATGGCTTGCGCGGCAATGCCGGAAAGCTTAGAAAGCCACCAAGCAGAGGAGAGAAGAAACATGAGTTTATCCAGATGCCAAAAGCGAGGATGGCATAGTTGGCGCCCAGATGCAGAAGACAATTGGGCATGCCAAGTATGTCAGATCAAGGCGGATCGCAGCCACACAGAGCGATGTGAGGGAACCGTTCTCGGTCAGCATAGATGGTTTGGTCACGACGCCAATGGACTGCTGTGCATGGCCGAATCGCCCTACAATACCGCGAAGAAGGTTCATTGCAGTTGCGGCGCCGTGCGGACTGTCGATATGGAGCCGCCGCAGCTTTTGATGATGTGCACCGAAACCATCTTACCGATGAAGATCATCAAAAGACGTGGAAATCAGATAGTGTCCACCAAGCGAGGGATAGGAAGGCCATCATTGTTGTAGAGCCTTGTCGGGGGTGAGCGCATTGGATGCAGCGCCAAGGGCGGCGGGACCAAGGATCCCGTACTTCCTCAGTATCTCTATGATCTCTGGGGTCCAGACAACGTAGTTGGAGGTGCCTTGACCGTTACCTCTTGATCCTTGATCCAGGTACCTGATGCCGGGGATGCCAGCTTCGCGAAGCGACTCAGATAAGGCATGTCCTGATTGCAAATTGTTTGTGCCAGCAACAACCTGCCCCTGCCAATCGCGCTCGACAGCGGCTCTGAATGGTTCGAGACCTCGCTTTATGGCTTCGCTTTGCCCGCTGAGCGGCTTATCCCAGTCTAGGAACTGCTCTGGGGTGGCGTGAAGCGCGACCTCGTACATCCGTCCTTGGGCCGGCATCTCCGTTATAGGCGGAAGATGCGGCAATTCTGATCCCTCAAGATGACGGATTGCGTTCTGAATTGCAGCATTTGCCCTTGGTGAATCGGGATAATGCGTATCCTTGAGCGTTCTGAGCGCCCACGCCCGGTCCCCTCCTGTTTCATGCAGCGTCGCAGCCAGATGATGCAGCGGGTCCTCAATATCCATTGCGTTGCCGCCGATACGCAGGCGATCTTGCCCCATTGGGGCCAATGCTTCTCGATAGGCTTTTGCAACATCTTGGTTCTCCGCAAAATACAGCCCACGCCCATAGGCTTGCGCCCCTTCTCCGGTTCCGATCTTGGCGAGGTCGAACTTGTCGAAGTCGTGCGGAGAACCGTGATAAGCGCGGATGGGATTGGAGATGCGGGCGGGGAATGGAACCTTTGGTCCTAGCAAGCCCATGGCCAATTCTACGGGGTCGGCATGCATTGCTCCAGCTTGCAGCCCCCGCGCCTGCTGCATGGCGGCCTCGTAGGGCCCATGCAGCGCTGCCATCAACTCTGACGAAACGGGGGGCGACGCCGGCACGCCAGACAGCCGCAGCGGGTCACGATTGCCCCCATAGCCATTATACCGCTCAACCAAGCGATCAATGAAGTCTTGGGCGTCGTCAGGCATTGACCCGCTTCCGATGCAGCCAGAACATGATCGCCCCAAAAAGCGCCGCCATCCCTATCCAAGCCATCGGCTCCGTAAGGATGGCGATCGCCAATGATGAGAACGTCAGCCGCCCAGATTGCGTCGCCTTGGCCATGATGGCGGGACCAGCTTGAGTAAGGCTGAGAATGCCTCCACCAGCGGCACTTGCCTGTGCTGCCATAGGCGGGGCTGGACTCTCAGCTGGCGCCTTGCCGATCTGGGCGCTTTGCGCGTCTGCGTCCGCAAGCGGCCTAGGAAGCTCACCAACGGCATGGAATATGGGTGGGGACTTCGTGACCGCGGCAAGCGCGGCGGCCTCCACGCCGTCGCAGCGGGCCTCCCAGCCCTTACCGAAACGCCAATAGGTCTTGAGGCTGCGCAGGAACCGCCTGCGCTCATCCATGTACGCGCGTATCAGTTGCAGCGGTGCCGCTTGCGCAACCGCGTCCATGGTCAGGGAGCCGAGATGGCCATCGATCGACAACCCTAGAACGCGCTGCAGTGACTTGATCGCCTGGCCGCAGCCGGAATTGACGCTGTAATCCCATACGAGCATATCGACGCCGACTGGCATCTCATCGCAGCGAGCTGGTATCCAATAGTTCGGGCGATAGATTTCCAACTCTTCCGCGCGCTCGATCTGTCGTACTGTCCGCCGTGGCAAGTCCTTCCGATCCCTATAGGCGTCATACTCCTTTTGTATGACCCCGTGCATGGTGGCGCCACCCGGATCATAGGGGTCATTCGACCAGCCGCCCTCCCATCGAAGGGTTTCCGCTAGACAGGCTGGAAAGCGATCCATATAAGCTCCGCTCTATGCGGGGAAGATGGGCTGGCTACGGGCTGTTGCTTGGCTTGGCGTTAGTGCAGCCGGGGCTGGTGATCTACGGGCTTCTTCTTGTCGCCGCCCTCGCTGACCCCATTTTCCGCAGCGATAGCCCGAACAACTGGTAACAGCGCCGGATCGGCCTGGGCCATGCGACTCAGCTGATTGACGAGCGCAACCATGCGCGGCCCCGTCGTAGTCAACGGCGCCCTCAGCGCGGCAGCCCGCAGCTCGGCGTACTTGATCACCCAGCGCACATAAGCAGGGCGAGACAACATAAGCGACAACGCGCCGCCTGATCCCAAGGCAGCGCCAAGCAACGCGGTATGCCCATTGAACGCCATGGCGGCGCTCCCGAGCCCAACGAGTGCGTTGGTTATGTACGTTCCGGATCGCGACGTGTTCGCCATGGCTTCGACGTTCGCGAGCCGATTGGTGATGCGGAACCAATCATTGAGGGCTTGCGCATGCTCATGGCCAAAGATCAAAGCGCGAGCCTCGGGGCTCATGTTGTTCCAGCGCGTGAGTGCAGAACTGGGTGAGAACCCTATTTCTTGCACAACTCCGCGAGCCGATCCGATAGGCTCTCCCAATTGCCTGATGACGGCCGCCGCAACGTCGTGGACCTCCTCTGGCCGCAACGTCTTGGTGAGGATGCGCAACTTTTCCAGATCGCCCTTACCCTTGGAAAGAGCAGCGCTCATGATGTTGCGATAGAGTGCTTCTGCAGATGGCGCGTTGAACAAGCGCTCGATGCGCTCCATGCGCTCTGCTGCCAACCGCGTGAACAGGTCCGCACGGCGAAATTCTAAGATAGAACGGTTGATCGCATTAGCGCGATCATGCATCTGCAGATTACGGTATTCTTGCGCGTTGCGCTCAAGAAGAGAGATCATGTCCCGCGTCGCTGCCGATTGCACCCTCTCAATGTCGGAAACGCGAAGCGTGTTCTTTTCAGTGTCGGCCATCCCTGAAGCAAGGCGACGGAACTCCGAGCGTATGTCGCGCTGCGTTTGCAATGCGGCCGTCCATCGGGGATTGCGAATCGCGTCGATCATGCGGGCCAGAAGACCACCAGACGCAATCGGAGCCGCAGCTTGCGCGGCTCCGGCCGCCGACGCATTGATCATGCGCTGATTGCGAGCCTGGATGCCATCCAGAATGGCTTTGGTCTCCGGCATTGCGCCCTGAATGCGCGGCAGTCCCTCAACAGCACGTCCGCGCTGCATCTCCTCTGGCAATTGAGACCAAGCCCGCTGATACAGCGCGGCCTGCTTGGTCTTCATCGAAGTATCGCGCGCCGGAGCAGCGATGATGCTGCTCAGTTGCTCTGGACTGTAGCCCTCCATTGCCCGCTCAATGATGTCGGCGGGTCTCGCGTCGCGAAAGCGCTCAATGCCTTGCTGTATGGCGGAACCGGCCGTCTCAGGCGTTGAGGCTGAGCCATAACGACTAGCTAGGTTCTCCGTTGCGGTCGAGAGGCCCTTCAACGCCTCGTCGAGTCCGTTTTTGATCGGAGAGCCGACAAATGGGATTTCTGAAACCTGCTTGCCGACTTGAGCCATCGGCCCCTGCATGAAGGCAATCGGCGGCGGTCGGACCTCTGCGCGCTGAAACGCGGCGGCATCTCGTGCCATCTCAGCGGCTCGCGTGGCAGCAAGGTCTGCCCCAACTGGCGTGTTGCCCAGAATATACGGCGAAGGCGCCCTGGCAACGCTGGCCGGAGGCGCGGCGCTACTGAGAGGCATGGACGGCGCGCGCATTGCTGGCGCAACAGATGGAGCACGAGCTATGCCAGTGGGCGGCCCAACCGCCAAGCCAGGCGTAATCAACCGCGAAGCAGATACGGCGCGGTTCTCGTCTGTCTGCGACGTGCGCCCATAGACGGCAAGGCGCCCGCTTTCTGGATCGCGAGCGATGAAGTCTGTCTGCGGGTTAATGCGGAGATATTCGCCGGCCTCATTTTTATATGCCGGACCCCAGTCCATCTCCTCGACATCACCCAACTTTGCCGGCTTGTTGGCTGGCTCCGATGGGAAGTATGGAGAAGTGGCGTTCGGATTAACACCCTGTCGGGCGGCCATCTCCGTGTCACGGAGCCCTTGGAGCATGGCGCCGGCGCCTGGAGTCTGCTGTGACGTCGCCTGTGGCTGCTCTAACGTCACATCGCGATCTGCCGAGGCCGTTGGCGGGGCACCAGTTACAGGCGTTCCTGGCCACGCAGGCGCAGTGGAAACGGGTGCCCCAGGCCATTGCTGTGATTCTTCGGCCATATTCTCAGCGTTTCATCATCTTGTGGTCTGGCGTCAGATAGTAGGTTCCCGGCTTCAGCGCCTCCGCTTCCTGCGGGGTCTTAACTGGGACTGGCTGATATTTCGATCCAGGGCGGATCGGCTTGGCCGTAGCGTATCGGTTAATCACGGCAACATCGGTCGGATGCAGGGGAGCGCGCGGCAAGTCGAAATTGTGAGGAAGCCCCGCCTTGTCACGAACAAGCTGCTTTGCTGATTGCATGATGGCGAAAAATGCTTCTGGTGTCTGGGCTTTGCGAGCGGCGCCCATCGCCTCCATGAAATTAGCGTCCTGCGCATCCGAGCCGGCGCCGCGCCCGCTGGATGGCATCTCCCGATATAGAGCCGTCAATTTGTGGATGTCGTGATCCATCAGTGTGTGAAAATCATATCCGGCGCTATTGCCAATGACCGGCAACGTCCCCGTCCATCTCTGCAATCGTGGATCGGAATTGTACGGACCAATCGCGGCATTGAAAGCAGATGGCAAATGCTCCAGCCACGCCTGCGCCTTCTGCTCCAATTCATCGACCGCCGAATAAACCCGCGTGCCAGCACCCTGCTTTGCCGCCAAAGTGGCGGCGTCGTCGCCCATCTTCTTGGCCTGCTCTTGCCGGTGGACATAGGTGGGCTCGGCCTTCAGCAAGTTCTCTGCACCCATTACGCCAGCGCGATCCCCCTGCATGGCCTTCAGTTGCAGCATGCGCATATACCGTTCGGCATCCTCAGACAGTGGCGCCATACTGGCATCCGGCGCCGCAGATTGCGGCTGCATGCCTCCCGGCCGCGTCCCTGGCGGCTGAACTGGCGGAGTCAGTGGCATTTGTGCCGGCTGACGCGCCGCGTTCCAGCGCTTTGTCATCTCAGCATGGATTTGATCATCCGGCATAGACCGGGGGAATTGATGCAAACCCCCGGAAGGGTCTTGGATGGTCTGCATGTCGTCAGCCATTACTGCAGCCCTCCAGTCGGACTCCACACCCTAGCGCCCGGCGTTACTGGCACCACTGGTCCTTGCGGTTGCGACAAGCGTCGCAAATCCTCTTGATGTTTGAGTTCGGCATTCTGGCGCAACTGCGAATAATAACCCGCATTCGCTGCGGGGTTCTTGTCCAGGAACTCCATGTCGTCGATCGACTTGAGGCGCTGAGCGTGCAACGTGTTGGCTTGCTCTATGCCCTTGATGCGGATTTGCGCAGCTTCGCTGCCTGCCTCAAGATGTGCAACCTCTGCCGGATTTTTGGCGCCGGCCAATGTGGGTATTCCGTTGATGTTCCCCGTGGCGATGCCAGCTTGCTGTTGCAGCTGTGCTCGGTGCTGCTCCCACTGCGCCTGCAATTGCATCGCCGCAGTCGCTGCCTTGCGTTGTTCTTCCTCTTGCTTGCTAAAGTAGCCGAGTCCCTCCTGCGCACCTTGGCCGATCGCCGCTGCTCCCGAGATCGGCAATCCGTGCGCATCTCTGGCGCCAGCCTTACCTAAAATACCGAGTCCCGAAGACAGCAACGCCATCCATGCGTTGCGCTTCGCGGCTGCCGGGTCCATGAACTGCGAAACGCTGTACCGCGGCTGCATCGGCATCGGGGGTATATCACCCAAGCCAGCATTCATCCGCCGTGGCGGAGCGCCGATATCCGTATTGCCTGGATCATTGTCATCCTCGGGAACGAAGCCTCCATCCTGCATGCCGAGGCCGGCCATCCCGCCAACCGCCCCGATCTGCTTGAGAAGGTCTTGCGGATCAACTTGGTTAGGAGCGTGCGGCGCCACCGTTGGCGACTTGGCTGGCGGCTTGATCCCCGCCATTCCCAACCGAATGAGATTGTTCATCCCCAAGCCGGGGATGCCCTTGCCGCCAGTCATGGGGTCAACTTCGCCGCCAGACTGAAACTGTCTTCCGCCCGCGGCTGCGCCAACATTCGAGGTGTTAAAGCCCATTTGACCTAGAGCCAGCTGTCGCATGAGCGGATCGCGGCTCGTTTGGACGAGTTGATCTTGTGTTAGCTTGCGCTCCAGATTGTAATCCTTGGTGGTAGCCATCTCGCGGCTCGGCGTTACGTTGCCGCTGATCACGTCCTTGTAAACGTCGGTACCACCAGGAACGCTTGCATTCGCCTGCCCGCCCGATTGATAGGCTTTCACTTTACCTAGTATCTGATGATAGCGATCGACAAGATCGTTTCCGCCGCCAATCGATCCGCCGACTTGCTTGTTGATGCGACCGCCGCGGTTCAGCAGACCCGCGAACGCGCCCAAGTTGCTCAGCAGCCCGGCACCGGCAATGCCAGTCAGGCCTAGGCCGGCGATCGTCGCTGCGGGACTGGAGCCAGGATACGTCGTGCTGGTTGGCGTGGCTGACGTGCCAGGCGAGTTGCTCGCCATCCATTGCGCCAACGTCAGCGGCGCCGACAATTGCTGTTGCTGCGTCGTCTGCAGGTTGGCGCCCGCGTTATAGAGCGCACCAAGACCGGACAGCGCGCCAGCCTGCCCTTGATTGCCGAGGTTAGCCGTCTGCTGGCCGAGGTTGCCTTGCGCAAGACCGGCTTGCACCATGTTGTTGCCGAGGCCGGAATAGGCGTTCGCCAACTGCAGCTGCTGCGCATTCTGCGCCAGCCCGAGGTTCAGCCCATACTGTTGCTGAGCGTTAGCTTGCTGGCTTGCCTGATTGAAGTTCGCCTGCTGCAACTGCGCCAAGGTCTGATTGGACGCCAGCGCTTGATTGCGGGCAAGCTCACCCATGGCGATACCGGCCCGATCGCCGCCAAAGGCATTGCCCTGCGCTATCGCATTCCCAAGCGCACCGTTCTGCTGGATGGCATTGGTCTGATTGATATTGGCCATCGTCGCATTGATGACGTCCTGCGTGTACGGCGATTCATAGGGCGTCGGGTTCCATGCTTGGCCCGTGATCGGGGTTGATTGCCCAAGCTGGGATATCGACTGATTGTAAAACGATGGCGCCGTTGCAGCCATCTGCGAGCCCTGACCAACGAGACCCTGGCCAAGATAATTCCACGGCAAATTCGACGTGGCTTGATCGGCAATGCCTTGAGTCGCGTCCTGCTGGATCGAGTTCCACGGCGCCACCAGCTGCGATGGGTTCTGCTTGTACTGGTCGACGATGTTGTTGACCGCGCCATAAATCCAGTTCTGTTGCGCAGTTACATTCGGATTGCTATTGCTTTGGATCACCGTCTGAGAGTTGGTGCCGCAGAAGCTGCCCATATCATGCCCTCGTTGTCAGGCCAGCGTTGGGATCGTAGCGAAACAACTGACCGTAAGCGGGGAAATGCCGGCGATAGGCTGCCGCCTTCGCGGCGGCCCGCTCATCACCGATGAAGCCGGACACGATCGGCAGCCCCGTCCTGATCGCGCAGCGACGCATGAACCGAAGAAGCGGCGAGAGGTAGCAGAGATGCCGGCAATCCTGGCGTACGAACACCAGCCAATCCGATATCTCCCGGTCCTCCGAGTACCAAGGCGAGGAGAACACCAGCCCCGCCATGGCACGCACGTCGCCGTCGACTTCGATGATGCCGATGAGACCGCCATCACGGGACAGACACCCACGCACCATGGCCTCGACCTTGGGCCGCGATAGCGAGCGCTCTGGCTTCTCTGTATGCGCCGCCCAGCACAGATCGAGGACTCCGGCCTCGTCTTTGGGCTCGGCGATGCGCACGGGCGTCTGTATGTGCATTATCAGTCCTTAGCCGGACCCGGCAGTTTCGAAAGCTCTTGAATGATCTTCCGGCGTTGCATCTTGACCCATAGATCAAGCGCCTCGTGGCCCCGTTTCAGATCACCGCCACCCACTTTGCCCACCACCTCCGGCGAGATCACGAATTCGCCCCCAGCGGCCAGAATGGGCACGGGAGGCCCGCCAGCGCCTTGCGCGGGCTTGGGCGCCTGATGCCCGAACATCTCCGATAACGCTCTGTAGCCCGCGCTGGTATCGCCCTGGCCTATACCTGAGATGATATCGGCGGGGATGACGTAGCTACCGGGCGCAACGTCAAGTGGAACGGTATCCGTCCTGCCACCATCGGCTGCGTGTTGTATGGGGCCGGCGTGAACGACAGCGCCGCCATTCTGCTTGGCAATGCGCAGCGCTTGGCCTACAATACCGCCACGCTGAAATTTGTCATCCGGCGTGGTTGGATAATCTTGATCGCCTGGGCTGGATGCCTTATTTTTAGACGGTTTCTTGAAGTAGCTTTCAGCTTCTTCGCGTGGAGTCTTTGGAGCTCTTTCCGATGTCGAACGTTTCGCGCGAGCCGGTGGACTGGGCGAGACTACGGGCTCAGGCGGCGGAAGTGCCTTTTGAGCCTTCGCCATGTTCTCCAATAAGGACTGCCGCATCAGAGGCAGACCTGCTTCGGAACTGGCAGGAGAGAGAGGCGGCAATGCTTCAGAACTGGCAAGACCGCGAGCAGGCGATGTTGCAGAATTGGCAGCGGCGCCAGGGCTAGGTGTTTTCAGACCCGCCATGTAATCCTGAAGTGCCTTGGTTTCAGGTCCAGGATGGCGCCCCGGTCCAACACCAGGAACTATATGTGGCGCCGCCCATCCCGTGAGCGCTCCCAACCCGCCCCATTTCCATGCGGTCCCAAGCGGATCATCCAGAGCTGCTTGGCCGGCCTTTTGTTCGGCTGATCCTTCCGGCGCATTGCGGGCGTCAAATTGATACGGAAACATTGCCGCTTCGACACCGGCCGCGCCACCAGCGATTGCGGGAACGGCATGTTCGCGCACGCCAGACCAGAAGTGGCTAGGCTGCTCGCCGCGCGCCTTTTCGTAGCCTGTAGCCTTTTTGGTTTCATACTCGCCACGCATAACGTTTGGAGGCGTTCCGGGTTTCTGCTGGAACAGAGCCTCTTCCGCAGCATTGACCGCCTTATTCCATGGTCGATTCCATGCCCGCGTTGCCAAGTCCGCTACGTTCTTTGCTGCAAGCCCAGCGATCATGGGCGCCCCGACCTGAACAGCGGGCCACGCCGACGCCCACTCGGGGTGAGCCTGTTTCCAAGGTTGGCTGGCCTTGGTCAGCTCCGCAATCCTTTCGTTGAGCTTTTGCTGGAGCGCGGCTGACTGCGCAATTGCGCCTTCGCGTGTCAACTTGGACATCTCGGGACGCACGGGTGAATCCGCGATGGCGCGCTGCTCTTTGATTTGCTGCATCAACAGCTTTACAGTTGGATCGTTGGCGACCGAACTGGGCAGCATCCCCTCAATGGAAGACCCAGGCAACTTCGGCAGTGTATCTGCAGTCGGTGTTGTTGATGGCTTTCTGCCCTTGTCGGCCGCCTCCCCTTGATCTGAGTTGAGAAGAAGCCCAGCCAATCCCGCAACGGCCGGCGCCACAACCTTCTTCGGTATCATTGGAAGGGCCGCCCCAACAGCCATCGGCAACGCCTCTTCTTTGAGGAAGCGCGCTGTGTCTCCCAACGGACTGACATCCTCTGGCGGTCTTCCGAATATCTCAGCGAAGCGAGCGCGCCTGCCGGCTGCGGGCAAATCCTTAACGAGATTCTCCGTGGTTAGGTCTTCGGCCCGGCCTCCCGCTTGTCGTGCCAGTCTCAGCGCGGCATTGATGATCCCCCGTCGCATTGTCATTTGCCCTTCGGATCGACACGACCACCAAACTTACGCGCTATGCGCAAAGCCGAATTGATGATGGACCGACTATCCGACCGAGGCGGAACTGCGCCGCCCTTGGCATTGGGAGAGCCACCAAAGATAGCCGCCAGCTGCGCACCGTTAAGCCCTCGAAGCTGAGGCAACTGCGATGCGATGACAGGCAAATCGAAAGGAAGTGGCCTTTCTGTTTCTGGTGCACGCTGCTGCTTTGCCAGCGCCAGCTGCCTGATCAAATGGCCAATGTCACCTTCGGGAACGTGCGGCAAATTATGATACTTGACACCGAAGTTAGTGGGGACGCCCTGACCGTAGCCGCTGCCAGGACCGCTGCTATCGCCAGGAGGAGGAGTGCCGTTGCCGCCTTGGCCGCCATTCCCGCCGGGTGGCGGAATGAGCCCCGCGTTGATCGCATCTTGAATCGCAGCAAGGGCTCCAATGCCACCGCTGCCGCCAAGGCTGCCAATGCTCCCGCCGCCCCCGGTTTGACCTTCTGAACCGCCGCCCGGCCCAGCACCGGTGGGAGGCCCAGACGCGCCGCTGCCCACAGAGCCTGGCGCCGAAGCCGACCCGCCAGCACCGCCAGCGGTAGCAGGGGAGGAGGCCGCTACTCCTGGGCCTCCTTCTTCCGCGCCTATGCCGAAATCAAATCCAGTTGCCAGCGCAGCCAGGGCGGCTTCCAAACCTGCCGCATTGGTCGGCTCGCTGGACCCAGCCACGGCATCCGTCGCCGCCTCTTCGGCGGATGGCCCAGCCATGGTATCCGGTCCAGCAGTAGACATTGCATCCGCGTCGGCATTTGCGGCAGCAGTGGCCGCTGCAATAGCTTCCGCAAGACCACCTGGAGTAGCATTTTGTGCATTGGCGGCAGCCGCAGCTGCGTTGGCGGCCGCCGTCATCCCTTGAGTGCTAGTGGAATCGGTCACGCCAGGCACACCAATGGCAGTTGGCTCGGCCATAGCCGTTGCCATGCTGGGCGCAAACGCGAGCGTGTTCGGCTCTGGCGAGGAAATGGATTCTTGTTGTGATTCGTTTTGCTGCGCCTCGTTCTGAGCAGCATCCGCCATGGCAGCGTCCATCGCGGCCTGATCGGACGCAGCGCCAAGCCCTGGCGCAAAGCTCAGCGTGTCGGGTGCCTCACCCATGGAAGAGGCGAAATCCGAAGCATTCTGCGCGGCCTGCGCATCGGCTGCACTTGCGGCTAGCCCAGCATTCGCATCCGTGTCTCCGGCCCCAACTGCTGCAACCGATGGAACACCAATGCCCTCGTTACCGTTTTCGCCAGCCACGCCAGCCAAGGCATCCGTATCGCCCGCGCCTACCGCTGCATTGTTGTCCAAGCCGCCGGCATCAGATATGGAGGATTCGAGGCCGCCCGCATCAGAAGTTGTTGCGCTAGTCCCATAGCCAGACGTGGCTTCTGGACCGGCGCCAAGACCCGCCGCGTTAGCCAGCCCAAGAGCCGTCGTTGCGGCATCGCCAACAGGCCCTTGTTCAGCCGCCAGCGCCGTAAGTTGCGCTATGGCATCAGACAATGCCTGATCGGCAACTTGGGCCTCGGCGGCTTGGGTGTCAGCTTCGGCTGGAGATATGCTTTCTGCCGCAGCATCAGCATTCATGCCAAGCTGGCTGGGAGCGCTAGGAAACCCAGTCGGCGCCGGGGTGGACGTTAGCCCTAGTCCCGGTATGCTCTCTGGACCAGCGCCTTTGGTGTCCTCGTCAGCTTGCGCCGCCATCGCATCCTGTTGAGCATCAGCCAAGCCATATGCATCGTTGATGGCCTGCTCGTTCGCGGCAGATTCAGCCATGGATGCAGCGTTCGGATCGGACGCCTCTAGTCCGCCCATGGCATCCTGCATACTAGCAAGACCTGTGGCATATGCGTCGGCAGCCGCCGAATCCGCGCCGCCCTTGGTGGCATCTCGTCCAGTACCGAGAGCTGAAACAGCCGCAATTGCGTTTGGCGCCGCTTCCATGCTGGAAGCCATGGGCTCCATGCTGGCTTCAACGCTGCTGCTTTCGATGCTCCCCGCATCGGCTACCGTGCCTGGAGACCCAAACCCAGCGCCTTTCATATCCGCATTTTCAGCGTCTTCTGCCGACATGGCGTCGGCCATGCCTATTGCGGCTTCAGCAGCATCGGCGGCCGGATTGCCCATAGCGTCGGACGCAGCAGCGGCGGCATCGGCGGCACCAAAGCCGCCCGAGTCAGCTGTCGCAGTTCCTCCGCCACCGCCGCCACCGCCGGGGCCGCCCTCGCTGTTACCTTCGCTGCCGCCCTCACCGGAGCCACCCTCACCAGAACCACCGGCAGCCCCAGCCTCGCCACTGCCGCCATCACCACCCGAGCTGCCTATGCCGCCCTCACCGGCACCGCCAGGGCCGCCGCCGCCAGCATCGCCCGATGCCCCAGCTTCCCCAGTTCCACCGTCGCCGCCCGAACTACCAATGCCACCTTCTCCGGCACCCCCAGCACCACCCTCACCCACATCGCCGCCTTCGAACCCCATAGGCTTACCGTGAGCGACGCGGTTTTTATTCTCTGGACTTAGTGCGTCAAAAAATTCTGGGCGGCCATAGACGGGAACTCCGTGGTTTCCCTCCGTCTTACCGCCACGTTGTCTCGCAAGTCCAAGCGCTTGATTGATCGCACTCCAAACAGATCGACCTCCCTCAGCCCTTGTTGTCGCCTGACGCGCCATACGCAAAGCCGCCGCCACCGCTTCATCGTGCGGATGCGTCTTGCTCATCTCGCGAATGTTGGTCGAGATGGTGGCTTTGTCCTTGCCCTTTTTTAGTGGCATGGCTTCTTAGTCTCCACCGCCAATGTTCGGCACCGCCATGTCATAATCTCTAAGCATCTTTGTGCGCGCGTCGAGCGCCGCCTTGTCGTAACCTTCGAGCATTTTCACTCGCTCGTAGTCCTCATACAGCAGATCGAAGTCATTGAGACAGAAGAGGCGATCAACGTGGTATCGCTTGCCGTTTCTCTGCACCATACTATCAGGTTTATGTGTCTTATACAGAAGAGAGTATAGATACCCAGTCAGCGGTATCTTGTGTGTCTCTAGTATCTCCATGGCATGGATCATGGTGAAATGGACCGGAGACACCACATCGTCGACTATGATGACGGGGTCTTGTGTAAAGTTTCCCTCGATCCAGTTCCGCCGACCGTATGCCTTCACTTCTTTGCGAATGGAGAAGACATTGACAGGATAGCCGCAACGGTCGGCCTCAAGAGAGAATGCAGTCAGCATCGGCGTCGCCGCGCTTTCCACTCCCGCAATTTGCACGCGCCCCGTCCGCAAAAGTGCCCCATACTTGGCGAAGAAATCGTTCGTGATGAAGCGCAGTATCTTCGGCTCAAAAAATGCCGCCCGGAGATAGAATTGCCAGCTATAGAACCCGCCTCCACCCTTTTGCACCAGATCAGTGCCTCCCTTGGGAACTCGCATGATGCAGCGATCGTTGATGAAATTGCGAGCGTAGGCGTACTCGGCCTCCAGTTCCTGGATGTGGTGCGCCAGCTGTGCCGCCGCAGCCCTTGAGCAGTCGTATTCCTTGCTGATATCTTCGATGCGTCCGTGCATGTCACCTCGTCACAATTGCGACACTTGTTGCTGATCTAACTCAGGCCATGAGGATGGCAAAGCCGTATGCGTACCCACTCCGCAAGTTCCGCCAGCTAGTGGCCGGCTTCCGCAATCGCCATATTGCAGAACTCACGACGCCAACGCATCACCAAGGGGAAAACCACAATGAAACCAGCGATCCTGATGATAGGCGCCCTGATCTTCGCGATCCCAGCTCACGCTCAAGCTTGCGACGACGCGAAACTGGCGGAGCTTAAGGCTATCGGCGAAGCGCTCCAAAGCCGCAACGATCCCAACATCGCCGCCACCCTTGGGCGTTGGAATTCTCTTTTAGGCGAATGTCTGCGCGCGCCCAAACCTCCCGCGCAAGCCAATACCGTCTGGTCTGACATGGCTAAAAACGAACTCGCACAGGCCCAGTCGCAGCAGAATTCCTACAAGGGCAGCAACATGGATGAATCCAAGCCCGAAGCCGTCGACATTGGCGCCGCCATCATATCCAGGGCAGCCCGCTAGCCTTGCGTACCCCGTAAAATCCACCGCAAATCAGCGGTGGAGTAAATGAACGTCGCCAGCGATGTTCCGGTTAGCGTCACGTCGGCGCCCGTCAACGTCAGGATGCGATTTGCCGCCGTCGAGGTCGCATCATTGGTGATCGTAAAATCCTGCGTCGTCGAGTTGAACAGGATCAGGACGCGACCGTCAAACGCGCCAGCGAACCCAGACACACTGAACGCTCCGGTTGGTCCCGTTATCCGCACCCATGAGTTCGTCGGAAGCGTGATGTTGGAGTTGGCGCCATTGGCCAGCGTCAGCGCGCCCTGACGTAGCGCCGTGGTACCGTTGACATCGCTGGTCGCATTCGGGCTAGCCGTGCCAAACCCCAGCCGATTGTTCGTGTTGTCCCAAAACAGATTGCTGTTGTCTTGACTGTAGACGCCGTCCGTTCCGGCAAAGACCACGCTGCCGGCCGTAAATGTCGTCGTCGTGCCGGTGCCGCCATTGGCAGTAGAGAGGGGCAGCGCACCCAATGCCATGACGATCTTATTGACCGCGCCAACAAGGGCCTGGACTTGCTGAATGAGAAGCTGGTTCTCAGCCATTTATGGCCGCCGCCCCGCCGGAGCAATGCGCGCCCTAATGGCACCCAGCCGCGCTGAGAACCCCGCCGTGTTGGCCCAGTCAACACGCAATGCAATCTGTCGCTGGCGTACTCTAGCAGGCACAATCTGGCTCTGTGGTGTTACCGTGTACGGTCCATACATCTCCGGCGTATCGCTGGGATAATTCACGCCCCAAACCGTGAAGCTCAACGAGCCGCCATCTCCGAACCACTTGATGTCCGGAATGAACTGATCGAGGAAAGGCATCTGATCGCCGTTGCCGACATCGAAGAACCCAGTCTCGGCATAGACGCCATCCATGGCGACATCATCATCATCATAGCCGGTCTCGTGCTGCTGGATGTAATAGGCGCTATCCGCCGCCAGCGGCATACCGAACACGTTGACACCGATCCATGCCGTTCGGTCCATCGCGCCATAGTCCCAACCAGCTGGACCGTCAGAAACTTTCCATTTGACGTAGCTGTCACACTCGCCGTCCTCGGAGTCCGACGACGGATAGAACCACCAGACCTCGCCAAACGGTTCATCTGTGCCAGCGAATATCTTGCTGTGAACTGGCTGCAGTGGGAGGTTATTGAAAATGGTATCCCAGATCGGACACTCTACATGCTGCACGCCTTCCCCGCCGAAGGCATAGAAGCCCTTCTGTCCCATCCAGTACGTCGTGCGCCCTAGCGTTGCCATGGCCTTGGAGCTGATGATGCCTTGGCCGGCGCCGATGATGGTGAACGAATACACCAGCGGCGGCTGGATATAGGACATCGACCACAGATCGATATCGGTCCAGAGCAGAGTGGTTTGCGGCGCCTGTAGGCCAGCGATGATGCGCGAGCCCCGCGATAGGCGGAACGATCCGGCTTGGTTGGTCGAGGCCGCCGTCCACTCATCATAATCGCCGGCATCGCACCATCTGACCATCAGAGGGTCTTGCACGCCAGAGCCGATAGTCGTCTCCGAGCCGTAGGCGATCACCTGCGCTTGCGGCATGGCCACCAGCGTGCCGGCATTGACCAGCGGGGCCGCACTGATCAGCTGTGCAGCTGTTGGCGACCCCGCCGTCGACACGGGCGGAATGAACACATAGATGGGTCCATCGCCCAATCCAATGATGACGTTACCGCCGAAGTTGTCGAGGAACCAAAGCCCGCTCGGCGCGGCAAAATCGTTGTCTTCGTAGTAGACGAGGCCGATCACGCCATAGATGGTGCCGGACGCCTGCGCCGGATCGAATCCGACCTCGGCGCCGCTGCTCAGTGCAGTCTGCGTTATCCCTGTTGTCGTGATGGTAAAGGTGTTGGCATCGATGACGCTGGCAACCTGATACGCGCCAGCCGGCACACTCAGCATATTGCCATACGCTTGCCAGACCACAGTGTATTGGACCGCGAACGTGCTCCCCACCACGAGGCCGTGATATGGGAAGGCGACGCGAACGGTCTCTGTATTCTGCTCCGCCGCCGTGACGGAGAAGACGGGAGTGGTGCCGTAACTGCCGCCAGAATTCGCATTCGCCAACAGCGTCTGTGAGTTCGTAAAGGTCCAGTTGTTGGCGTCCGTTACGCTGGCGACCGTCACGGTCTGCGGCTGTATCGTGCGCTGCCCAATCGAGATAGGCAACGGAATCGCAACGGAATCACCGACACTGGCGCCGTGGCTGGGATCATGCACGCTAATCGTCGCCGACCCGCTGGTACCGCTGAAGGTGTCGAGCGCCGTCGATGCATAGAGCGTGGTATCTGTGCGCCGCGCCAGCCGGACGGTAATCAGCGATGCCGCATCGCCATTGCTGGGCTCGACGTAGACCTCGAGACCCCCATCGCCTCCAATCATCAAGTTCTTGTTGTCGTCGAGGTCTTGGTAGGCATAGAGCGCGCGCACCGTACCGGCACATGCGTCGCTGAAGAACCTAGACCAACCACCGACCTTTTCGATGAAGCCCTGGCGATAGCGAATGCGGTTGGATAGGGACCAGCCGCCTTGGTTGGCGGTCTGCGTCGCCATGGTGTTGACGCCGGGACGCAGCGTGATCTTCTCTAGAGGCATTATCTTGGCTGCTGAGCGACGGGAGCCGGTGCGATCGAAGTCCAGCCTGAGCTTGCGAAGCGCTTGCGCTGCTCCTCCAGATTCGTCGAGGCCAGTCGCATCTTGTATTCGCTCTCCCAACTGACCGCCAACTTGGGGTCGTCGGACTGGGCGCCGAAGTTGCGCTGATAACCGGCCACCGCCACCATCGACGCCGCAAAGAACAGATCAGGCAGGTACAGCGTCAGGTACGTTTCTGTGTTGGTCGGAGATAGGGGATCAGGTCTGATCGTACCGATCACCTCCACCTGAAACCCGTTTCCGGGCGGGGGACCGAACGCCAGGGTTTGATCCGTGATCATGGCGAAGTATTGCGGCACCGTCGTCGCTGCGGATGCCGTATTGGATGGCCACAGCGTATCCAGCGCATCCAACGATAGTTGTGTCAGACGGGTGCGCGTGCCATTGCTGACGGTATTGCCGAACGGCGTTACGATGTTGATGCCGTTGACGACAACGAAACGGCCATTAGTGGACGGCAGCGTGAAGTTGCGCGAATTGGCCGTGCACGAGGACGCCGTATCGCGGACGACGGTAGCAAGCAGATCGGTGTCGCGGTAGCACTGCTGCTCCGCCAGATCGATGAAGTTTGGAACGTAGTCGAGGAAGTTCGTGTCATTGTTGGTGGTGACGGCTGCAGCTTGCAACCGCAGCAGCCATTCATTGTAGGTCATTGCACGGGCCTACAGGCGATGCGCGAGAACAAGGTTATGTAGTTGTTCAGACTGGTGAGTACAGTGAACGCCAGCGTGTACGTAACCCCAGAAGTCAGATAAGCGACGCGCTGAGAAACGACGGTTCCAACAATGGACGCGCTACCCGATAGATGCGATGACGGATCGGCGTCTGTGCCCTGGAAGACCGTGAACGTCACAGAATAGACCGATGTAAGGGTTTCGCCCGTGGACAATTCATTGACGAAGTCCAGGCTGTAAATCTCGTCCTCAGTGGGATTGGCAGGATCGAAGTCGCGGCCGACGTACATGTTTCTTGCCCGAGGTGCCGTCCAGTTTCCAAGCAACCGCATGCGCCGCAGCACGTTGGCCAGCTTCAGGCTTTCGTCTATCGGCCATGGTATGTAGAGGGTAATCGTCCCGACGGCGCCGGTTCCATACACACCAGTCATAACGCCAGTATCGGAGACTGCCCCGACCATAGTGCCGATGGCGCCCGATCCAGCCACACCAGTCAGCGTGACTGAGATCACGGTTCCGCTGACGGCCATGGCGCCGACAGCGCCGGTGCCGGCAACGCCGACCAAAGCGGCGGAAGCCGAGAACGGACTATTGGCCTGCCCCAGCGCGAATTGCCCAACTGCGCCGAAGCCTAGCATTCTCAGCTCTTATGGCGATGGCTCTTGCGTTCCCAGCGTTCGCAGGCGGCGCAGTTCATTGGCAAGAAGGCGTCGCTCATTGACCTGCAATGTGGACGGCATCATGGTCCCCACCGCGCCCGTCCCGTACACTGCTGGGACATTGCCGGTCCTAGCGGAAAGCGTGCCAACCGCACCTGTGCCGTACACGCCGACAATCGACGAACTCGGCACACCAACTTGGCCGAGCGCATATTGTCCAATAGCGCCGAACCCGAGCATGCCGAACCGATCTTAGATGTACCACTCGAAGATTGCGCAGCCGGCAGTGCCAGCCGCGCCCGCCATATTCGTTCCTATCGAGTTTCCGCCTGTTCCGCCAGCGCCGTACCCAGTACCTGAAACGCCCGCGCCTTCAGCGCTAGAAGGAAAAGCCGGAAGACCGAAACCAAGCCCGGTTTGCCCAGTACGCCCTGCTGGATTGGCGGAAACCAAACCTGCGATGCTAGGCGCCGCCGTCCAATTCAGATCTCCGTTCGTGCCGGTTCCTGCCGAGCCTGCTGTTCCTGAACTGCCAGCCGCACCACCACCGCCCTTTGACGCCGTCAGTGTGGTTATCGTTTGCGTGCCGGATGCCAAGATCGTGTCACCGCCGTCGACTCCAGCATTGTTTCCGGCTGCTCCAGCGGTGCCGGCCGCTCCTACAGTCAAGGCCAGCGTGTTGCCGGCGGTAAGGCCAGATAGATATTTGACAAGCACGCCAGCAGCGCCGCCAGGGCCACCTATGAAACCTGCGGTAGCTCCCCCACCTCCGCCGCCCCCGCCCACAAGTGTTACTTTGAGTTTCGTTGCGCCCGTCGGAATGGTCACGGTAGCCGAGGCGGTGCGAATATCGACGACGCCGGTAATGGAGCCGGACGCCACGAGTGGCTGCCCATTGGCTTTGGTGTAGCCCACCACCGTCCAGTTGCCCGAGCCATCAGATAGCGCCGTGAAGCAATCTCCAGCGGCCGTTGTGATATTGGCGCCGCCCGGCAGAATGAGCGACGTGGCGTTATGTGTGAGCGTGAGAGCGCCCGCAAACTTGCCGATGCGGAATAGGCTGGCGCCTGTCCCGAATGACGTAATCGTCGTTGTGCCAGTGATATTGGCGCCGACCGTGACAACCGTCGAAAGATTGGTCGTCGACGCAGATGCGATGTTGGTGAACGGCCCGAATGGCGCGGCCGCCAGGCCAGCCGCCTGCCCCGTCAAATTACCAAATGACGGGTTGATGATGCTATTGCCAGTCGCTTTCTGATAAAACGGCACGTACCAATTACCGCTGCCAAGCGAGATGGCGATGCACGAATCATTGGCCGCCGTTGTAATGTTGGCGGCGCCCGGTAGGATCAGCGACGTGGCATTATGTGTGAGCGTCGCTGCTCCGGCAAACCCGATGATGCGCATCGCCCCCGCGGCGATTGTATCGAATGCCGTTATCGTGGCCGTGCCCGTAATAGAAACAAGATTGCTCGCCGCTGCGCCAATGGCAACGGAACTCGCAGACGCGATGGTAACAAACGTCGCCCAGTTGAGAGCGCCCGTCAGCGTGTCGCCAGTCTTGTTGACGATCTGCGCCACCAACGCCGTGACGGCAACTTGCGCCGTGCCGCTCAGATTGATGGCGTTATTGCTGTTGGTGGAGTTGGTGGGCGTGCGCGAGAGCGTTGTGCCGGAAGACGTATAGGTGCCGGTGCCGACCTCACGCCCCGTGCCGTTCCCATCCTCGATCAAATAGGCGACTGTCTGGCCATCGGTGATACCAGCTTGCGCAAACGTCAAAAACGACGAAACGGCGGAACCAAGCGTAATGGTGCCGGTCCCCGCCGTCGCGGTCGTCATTCTCGCAATGTTGGCGAGCGTCGTTGCCATTTATTGAATCCGCAGAATGGCTGTCGCCGCAGCTGGAGTCGGCATCACGGCCGTGAAAGTTCCAGACGACACTGACTGCGTGCCGCCGAAATCATGCACCGACACGGCCCGTGTCGCGATCGGCCCACGCTGGGATGCGTTATAGATCATCGCTCCCGTAGTCGAGAACGTGGCCGAGGTCCACGATGGGTCAGGCGTGAAATCCACGTAGGCCGTCGTGCTCGATGTGGTCGGCGATACGTTGGTCATGGCCACGCCGCCCGTCGTGTATCCGGACCCGTTCGGCACCTCGTCGGAGTTGCCGGTCATCTGAGTGTAATTGGTGGTGGTGGAATCGTAGGTGCCAGTCAGCGAAGTCTTGAACAAGGCAATGTTGAAGGTATCTGCGGTCGCCGTGACGGTTCCAAGCGCGCCCGTAGTGACGACGCTGACATGGATCGACGTGCTGGAAATGATGCGATCCAGGATCGTGTTTGCCGCAACGTTTGTGCCGGACAAGATCATGCCGACAGCAAGACCTGTCAGTGAGCTGACTGAGGTCCACGTCTGGGTAGACGTCCCCGTCGCCGTGAATGTCGTGGTCGCATTGAAGCAATGCAGACCAGACATCAGGTCCGACTTGAATGACGTGCACATCGCGGTGGTTATGCCGGCCATCGTCTAGCTCTTTCGGTTGCGATCGGCGTGCCAGCTGCGCTCGATGTGCGCGCTGTTGGCGAAGTGCTGGCCCGTGACATTGTGGAGGAACGCCTGCACTTCCGGCTTGGCAAAATGGGCAGCGAAGCGCGTCTTGTCGACGATCTCCATGATGGAACGAACCGCGCTAGATGCGTAATCTTTTGGGTCAATTGGCACATGTCGATGACGCTCGGCGTGATTCGCAAGCATCATGCGTTCTGTAGTCTGCACATGTTCATGGAGATCGACTAGCTTATTGAACAGCGCCGCCTCGAATTCCCTCTTGTCGATCACGGCTTGCGTTGGCGCGCTCGGCTCTATGACAATCAGATCGGCAATCGCCTTAGTCGTAACGGCGGCCCACTTCTCAGGCGGATGCGGACCGCCATTCGTCACCATGAAGTTGATGCTCATGATAGCAATACCGTCAGCGCGCCCACCTCGAACTCCGCTCCATTGAGTATGGTCACGGTTTGCGGGGGCTGCAGCTCACCACTCATCACAAGAGTACCGGCGGTTGCCGCACTGAAGATCGCCACCCAACCCACACTGGCGGTTGCATCGGCTGATGTGGTGATGGTGATAGCCGCGTTGTTGGTTGCCTTCGTGCCAACCGTTGACATGGACGAGGCATAATTGGTACGCGTTGCCGAGCCGGTCAGGGTGGACAGAACGCTGGTTCCGCCGTCGCTTGGATCAGCGTCGTACAGGTCCAGATAGAACGAAGCGGGGATCGATGCCTGGCTAGTGACGATCTCACAAACCAACTCTTGTGTCGGTCCCGCTTCGTCAATCAAAAACGGCTCGACCCGCGCATTGAGAATTGGCGGCGGATCGGCGGGAAGGATGATGATCTTGAGCTGGATTTGCGGGATGTCGAGACATGGCTCGCAGACCAGCGAACCGATGTTGATGAGCTGGAGCCCGGCCCATTCGTACTGCCACTGCAGATCACGATGATTGTACCAGCGCCCGCACCGATCGCAGACCGCAAAGGCGCGCGGGCTAGATGAATCAACGAAGGCGCGGCCGGTCGGATTGAAGCTCACTGATAATAGCTCTGCAGCCCTGGCGTGATACGCAGCGGCACGTTTTCCTCGTCATTGGTGGCGGCCTGGCTCCATGCCTTCTCAGCCCGCGCCTCGATGACTTGCGCCTTCTCCGGCATGTAAATCCACGCCAGCCGCGCCGCGAGGCCCCACACGAACACATCCAAGAACCGCCAAGGGATTTCCGGCTGTACGCCGTTGGCGACGGTCGTGTCCTGCAGCTGGCGCCAACGCCTCAAGTGCAGAGTATAGGTCGAACTATCATCCGGCACCGGCCAAAGCCTGATTTCCGGAGTCGTTTGCCGGTTGAACCAAAATGAGGTCGGGACGCCCTCCTGGTCCTTGTTCGCGAGTGAGAAATAGTCCGTAGTGGATATTGGGCTGATCACGCGATCATAGGCGGAACTGCCGGTGCCGATCGTAATGTATGCCACCAGGATTTGGATGGTGTTGGCGTCGAGATCGTAGGTTCCATCGCCCGCCGTCAATGCTTGGTCGACCGTATCTGTTGCCCACCAATTCGGGCCTGGCTTGGTCGACCAGTCCGACAGCATCAGATTGGCTTCGTTGTAGGCGTCAAGCAGGAATTCGCTCAACACCTCCGAGCGACGCTTGCCGATGCGGGCAAAGGCGGCGAGGATCAGATCGCCGGACCCTGGCGAAAATGCATAGGTGCCGCTCGTGCTCATAGAGCAATGATGGCCACGGTGTGAGTGGGGTTCAATGACAGAACAAATTGCTGGCTACCATCAAGAAGGAATATCGAGCCCCCGGTTGTGTTGTCATTCTTCCCGGATCGCACCGTCGGGTAGTCGTTGGTTGAGACGACCGTGACAACACGAACGCCATTCGGCCAGTTAGGCATTGCAGTTCTCCTTTTTCAGGTTGCAGGCTGATTGTAAACGATCAGAGGGCGGCGCATTCCTCAGCGTCGTGGCCGTTGGCGCCATTGGACAACGGCAATTCCGGCTCCTCGGCCGGCTTCTCCGCCAGCTTCGCCTCAAGCTCAGCATTCTTGCGCTGCAGGGCCTTGATCTGCGCGGCCAATTGCACGCATTCATTGGCATGGGCATTGCGTTGGTTTTCCAGGCCGCCTATCATGTCCTGGGCGGCCTGGATTTGCTCTTTCATCTCGGCTTCGGTCATGAGGATTCCTATGTGGTGGGTTGCTCTTGGATGGTCCGCGGCGCTGATCGCTTTGCTCGCATTTTGGGTTGGACGCGAGAAGATTGGCGGCGATCAACCTTAGTCTTCTGCTTTTGCGTTGGCCCATGCTGGCGTCAGCATAAGCTGCGAGCATGCCCACTTTGTCACGTTATCAGTGCTGTCCGGCAAGCCGATGAAAGTCACCGAAGAGCCGGCCATTGCCGTCATGCCCTTATCCCTGCACGTGCCGTCCAAATAGCTTTCAATGTTGACGGTGGTTTGATTGGTCTCGGGAAACATGGTGACACTGCAAATGCAGTGATGGGTGGCGACGGCGCCGCTGGGTTGGGTTACATCCATAACGAGGTGCATGGCTTGAATTCCTTATGACCAGACCACACTCAGCACAGTTCCGACAGTCTTCGGCTGCTTCCAACCGCTTCGGTAAATCCAGAAAATGTCGCCCGCAGTATCATAGATCAGTGCAACCTTGCCGGTAAACGAGGTCGGCGTTCCGGTTGGCGTTCCAGAGCATGTCGGAATATACAAGAATCCATCCGTTGCAGTTGTTGCGAGCGCTGACTGATAGCCGATGACCGTGCTGGGGAAACCGATCTGCGTTCGCGAGCTGGCGTTGCTGAAGGTTGCGGGCGAGGTCAAAGTCAGCCCCGGAACAAGTCCGTTCTGTCCCGTTGTCAGAGTCACCGATGTGCCGGTGCTGCTGGTGGTGATAGCGGTGCCAGCCAGAGCGTTCGCAAGCGACGTTGAGCCAGTGAAAGTGTTGGTGCCGTAGTTCGCATCGTTGCAGACGTAATATGTTGTAGAGAGAGAGTACCCAGTGGGCGGCGTACCGCCAAGAGTGAACGGTTGCCCAACGGCCAAGCCGTGGGAGTTCAGCGTAAAGACGCCTGGGCTGGCGCTGGTGCACGTGACCGATGATGCAGTTCTCGATGCGCCGCCTGCTGGCGCCGTTTGATGGATGAGTTGGCCGCCCGCACCCGATCCCGTCCCGACCGATGCATTCATCGTCCAATTGACGCCAGCCGTATTGGTCGTCGTTCCGACGACACTTTGGACCTGGAGTGTCTGGGCTACGGGGGAGGCGGCGTCGGCTGCGCCGAGCTGGAGGGAAGCCGCTGCAGACCTTGTAATAAACGTATCACCATTCATACTATATGATGCAGCGTTTACGCTACCGCTAATTTGAGCACCCTGTGAGCCGGCGGTTGTTATCAAGCCAAACGAATTGACAGCAAACTTACTTACACCACCCACTTGCAGGTCAATAATATTGCCTGAAGCGGAGGAGGTATTTGTAACATTAACCTTGAGGGCAGTTCCCGCTAATCCAGCATTATTCCATGTCTGAGCTATATCAAGCGCAGGAACGTTAGTCGCGCTAAGGTTGCTCGAAGGACCAAAGGTCGCAACCGTCGCGGCGGCGTTCTGGGTGGTAGCGGTAGAATTGCCCTTGGAACTCGTCTTGATGACGATGTTGCCGGGATTGCCGGAACCAGTCCCCTTGGACCCCGTTAACGTCCAATCCGTTCCTGCCGTATCCGTTGTCCCCGCGACAACACTCTGCACCTGCAGTGTCTGGGCTACGGGGGAGGCGGCGTCGGCTGCGCCGAGCTGGAGGATCGCTCCAGATGGGTTGGTGACGATAGGAAAGGATGAAGATGCGGAACCAAACGTAATGGTCGTTCCGTCGGTGCCAGCCAGCGTCAGGTTATTGCTGACGGCTAACGTCTTGCCGGCCGCAATCGCCAAAACCCAAGCGTCGCCCCCGCCCAACGTTCCTGAGGTAGAGGCAGTCAGCGTCTTGCCTGCTGCGATTGAAAGCACCGAAGCATCGCCGCCTTGCAATGTCATGGACACGCTGGCGGTCAACGTCTTGGATGCGGCAATAGACAGAACAGATGCGTCGCCACCCTGTAGCGTCATCGAAACGCTGGACGTTAGCGTCTTGCCGTTGGCGATTGTCAGAGTGGCCGAGGTGGCTGGCGCAGTAACGGCAACCTTGTTGATGCTAGCCGCCAGCAATCCACCACTCGTATCGCCCGCCGTGCCATTGCCGACATCCACCGTGCCCGCGGCACCGCGTGAAATGCCAGCATCCGTCCAGCCGACGACTTGGGTGCTGCCCAGCAATGAAATCTTCGTCGTCATCGGTTATCCCGTAGTGATCTCATCGTCGGCGTCTGTGGTGATGGCAATGCCCGCGTCAGTTACCACGAGAGTTGTTGGCGGATTCACGAGGCCTGGATCGCCTAGGCCGCCATCCAGCCAATTGAGGCCAGCGCCGAATTCCAGACCATCAGTGGAATCGACCAGGCCCGGCATTTATCACGAGCCCTGCTGCGTAAAGGTCGCCTTCGCATACCCAGAGCCAGTTTCGGAATTGAGCAGAACGCGCGCATAGGCTGGCGGATAGGCGTAGTTGGCCTGCGCGGCTGCCGTGGCGCTGACAACGCCGGAATCAGGATGGTTGATCCAAGTCACGCTGGCTCGCGCTACAGCATTGCTGGTCGAGTTAGGATCATCGACCGTCTGCTGGATGCTGTAATTTGCTGTTCCTGATACATAAGTGCCAATCGATACAGGCGCCGCATTGGCGTAGGGATCGAACGTCGCCCATTGGCTGGACGCCACGCCATTGGTCCCAACCGTGATGGTGGTCGCCACAGCAGCCGATGTGGTGATGCTGGTCACGATCAAATAATCGAGGACGGTATAGGCCGTAGTCGCGTTGGCAAGCGTCAGCGTCTCGCTGATGGGCAGCCCCGCATAGTCAGTGCCTGTAACAGTCGCCGTGTTGGAACTGTCATTGCCGGCCGACGTGAAAAGCACGCGTCGCGCGGTATCCAAGGTTGCCGTGGTGTAATGCCCAACAGTGATGGCCCCCGTGGTGGCGCCGGATGCAGTGATGGAACTGATCACGTCGTATTGATAGAGGCTGGAAACCGTTGAGGCATTCGGGCCGGTAATGGTTTCGGTCACGGCATAGCTGGTGTTACCTATGCCGCCATAGCGTGTTCCCGCAACCACGAATGTCTTGGCTGATTCATCGGAGCCGCCAGTGATATAGATGCGCGACCCCAGCGGAAGATTGGCAGCTCCGGCCGCCAACGTCAGTGCGCCAGCGCCGGCCGGCGTCTGTGAACCCGCAACACTGGTGGCCGAGAACGATCCAGCTGCTCCGTTAAGGACAAGATAGTTTGTGCCGCTGATGGCAGCTTTCTGGGACAGGCTGATCTTGGTAGCGGACGAAGCGGCCAGCGGGCCGACCTGGATAACCTGTGGGCGCATGGGCGGATTGTCCTAGCGAATGGGGAGGGCGGAGCAACAGGCCCCGCCCAGAAGATCAGCCACGCGGTTTCTTGTCTAAGCGAGACTTGGCATAAATGCCAGGCACCTCGCCAATCGACTTCTTGGACTTGGCCGCCTCGACAACCTTGGGATTGCCGGAGACGAGGGACGGCATGCCAACGCCGCCGCCCTTCGCTTTGCGCATCATGTGCTGATGGCGCTTGTGACGTACCTGCATGGTTTATCTCCTTAGTCAGTGCCGGCCGCAGGCAGCAGATAGCCTGAAGTCGAGTTGCCACGGTGAGCGTAGAAGTTCTGGAAACAGCCATACTGGACAGCGATGGCGGGCAGGAGGATTGCGGCGGCAGTATCGAGCGCAGCCGCAAAGTTGTTGTAAATCATACCAGAACCCGTGGTCGCCGTGGTCGTCAACAGAAGTCCACCCGTCGCCGTGTCAGTGTTGACTGAGTAGACGGTGTTGTTACCCATGTTCAAATGCGTAACAACCAGGGCCGCGTGCGACACCAACGCAGATACGTTGTTGCTGATGGTGCTGTGCGTGATGACGTTGCCTGTGACGGTTAGGCGGTCCAGGGTGTTCAGAACAACAATGGCAGGCCCCGGCGTTGTGGTCGCGTCCGACTGCACCTCGTTGTTGGTGAACATCAGACCATCGCAGTTGACTGACACAGTGGTCGTGATGATCGATAGGAAGCCCAACACTGCACTGGTATCGCGGAAAGCGCAGCTGTCCACCCAGAACCCAGGCGCCGTCGTCAGCAAGAAACAGGTTGCAATGGACAGGAAGTTACCGACGAAGATGCAATTCTGAATCTTGATGTTGGCGGCACTGACCGGGATGCGGCAGGTATTGGCCGTCGTCAGGGTGAAGGTGGGGCGGTTCGCGCCCGTACCCAACCCGATGATGGTAATGCCCGCCACATCCAAAAGCAGCGCGGTGTTGCTGGCGATGTTTTCCGCGTGACCCTGCATAGCAACGATGATCCAGCCCGCATTTGCCGTACACAAGCCCACGGCATAGTCGAGAGTTGCAACGGGGGAATCTGCAGTCCCCGGATTGCCGTCGCTGCCGCCAGCCCATGACGCATTGCAGAGAAACACGTAGTTGCTTCCCAGTGGGATACTCCCACCGCCGGGGAGAAGGGGTGCGCCATTTACGGCCCACCCAGCCCCGATCAGATTGGTATAGGGCATGATCGGTGCTCCTTAAGAGGTCGGGAAAGTTCCATACGCTGCGCGTGGATCGATATAGTTGAAGCTATACCGCTCGTAAGCCTTAACCAGCAGGTTGTCCGAGGTGAAGTCGACCTGCATATCCATCTCGTAGGGAATGCGCTCGAAATGGATCAGGCCGTCAACATCAGTAAGCAAGAACCACGGATAGGCCGAGGTCAGATAATCCCAGACGATCGGCTGCTTGGACAACGTCGACCCATGGATTTCACTGATGACGTTGGGATCGTTGTTGGCGGTTCCGGGTCTCAGATCGCTGCGTAGCAGCCGCAAGGCTACCGCTTCCAACTGAGGCGGAATCACCAGCTTCTTGGCTCGCGCCTTGATTTTCAGCCCCGCCTCGTCGATGAACACGGTGCGGATGTTGGTCTGGCCGTTGATCAGCGAGGACTCGTTCAGCGACTGGGCAGTTGCAAACGTATTGGCCCAGTTGCCGGCAGCTGCCGTGGGATGGGCAGTGGAGAACAGCGCAACCTGGTCGCCGCCGAGGGTCGGGTCAGCCGTGGCGCCGTTATTCAGAACGTTGGCGGCAACGGTCTCCTTGAACACGGCGAAGCTCTTGTTCAAGCCTAGGTTAGTCGGCGTGAACTCGTCCTTGTACAAATTATCCTCGATCGCCTTGCGCGTGATCGCGTACATCAGTCCCACTTCCGAGTGGGTGATCGACCACGTGAAGGTCTGCCCAGGCGTATTGTCGGCAGCGGTCAGACCGCCTTCCGTCTTGTACTGGGCATTGCCGAGGTAACGCATCGTCACGGCGCGCTCCAGCGCCATGTTGGACTTGCGGGTCGTGAAGACCTGCTTGTGGACGGCGGGGATTTCTTTGTACAATCCCTCGACTTTGAAAAGACCCGGCAGCAGCAGGGCCTGTTCAGCAGCAAGATTGATAGCCATTGATCAGTGCTCCTGTTAGATGCCGGTCGACTGCATGACGTTGGCGGCTACGATCACCTTCGCGTAGGCTCCGGTGCCGGTATTATCGATGCCGCTGTAGAGCTGCATGATCTTGAACGGCAGCGTGCTGGTGGTGCTGATCGAGGACGAATCCCCCACTGCCGCCGACCAACCCGTGGTCGTCGACCCCGCCGTCATCGTCAGATCGAGGTTGGCGTTGACATCGGCGATGGTTGCGCCCGTCGAGTTCATCTGCAGCACGAACCACTGAGGCGAGGCCAGATCGCACGGGATGATGTAAGCCGTGACGGTCTGAGTGCTGGCAACGTCGGAGCCCGGCCAATATGAGGATTGGACCGTATAGCCGCGACTTACAGAAAGGTACTCGCAGCCCCAGAAGACGCCGCCCATCTGCGAGACGCCAGTGCCGGCAGTCCAACGTGTAACGTAGCCGCCGCTGCCGTTTTGTACGGGGTCGCCCTTGTAGACGGCACCCGCGTTGTAGACCATTTTGACGGGCCGCAGCACGTAGCTGGGCACGCCGGCACCTCCGCCAGGAGCATAGGGAACCAGCCCCTGCGGCGCATTGGTGTTAGCCATGTCAGGTTTCCTGAGAAAACGACATGCCGTCAGCGCCGGGCTGGGCAGAGGTCAGCCGTTAGTGGCGCCGCGCTTCGTGCGCGGCGGGAACGCATAAGAACCTCAAATCATGCGTAAGGCTTGATCTTCGCTAGGGTCGCGTAGGGCGGCGCGCGATAGCTCATGGCGGAGCAACTATGACGCTGTTGCCATATGGTTAGCGGACCTTTCCATGATGGAAACAGCGCTGACTTGATTCGTGGCGCATCCGCTTTTATGCGAGCGCGGCCCTTCTGCAGTCGAACATCAAGACTGCGCCTAAGCATCACGATGTATCTCATATCGCGATGAGAGATTGGACCTTGCCGCTTCAGTATGGGGCGCATATTGACGACGCCAGTCTGCGGTTGCCACAGATGGCGGCGACGGTCTGATAGGGTGCTCATCTTGCTTCAGTCGATCGCCAGTTCGTGCTTGGGCTTGAACTCAGGGCGAACGGAAGCGACGTCATCCGTCTGACGTGCCACACCTGGACGCCCCGACAATCCCATTGCCTTAACGTTATCAGGCAACGGCACAGCGAAGCGCTGGAACTGGCCTTGAATGGCAGCGTCGGCGTCACGCTTCTGCTGGCGTCGAGCCTCGTCGCACATGGACGTGGGCCGTTCTACCAGCAGTTGCCCCTGCCGCATGATGCAGCCCTTGTCTTTGAGAACGCTGGCCTCAATAATGGTCGGGGCGAAACGATGGGCGTGACGATTGTGAGGCACCGCCCGCCAACCATTTTCCTGCATGTCGAACAGCTCGGAGTCCGACGGATCGCCGTGCACGGTATGGCGTATCCATTGGTATTCCATGCCGAGCGGAATCTCCTCCGGCGCAAAGTCGTGCTGAAACCGGAAGTTTGGATTCTTGCGTGTGAGCGGATTGCCATCCGCATCTACATAACCGCTGTCAATCGGAGCGCGGGCCGCCTCGCGGGCAACCGGACGCTCGGATGTGCCCTCGGTCTTGGCCTGACGCGCTTTGGTGCGGGCCGGCGCTGCTTGCACTGCCATTGGGATACCTATCCTATTATTTCAGGTGCTCAGGGTTGATCCGGCCACGCTTAATCAACTCGGCGGTCTTATCGCCGTACTCCTTCTCGCTCATACCCAACCGCTGCGCGGTTTCTTTCTGGGCTGCGGTCAACTTCTGCGGCTGCGACTGCTGTTGAGTGGCTTCACTCATGATCTCACCTCGCCTGCAATACGTGGGGCTGCAACTTGCCGCGCTTGATGCCCTCTTGCAGACCCTGGATATATTCGGCAGGGGTCATGCCGAGGCGCTGCGCGGTGTGATGCTGTTCGCGGGTCAACTGATAGTTCTTGCCGCCGCCACCCGCACCACCACCGCCCTGAGCCCGAGACGGAGGGGCCGCAGGAATGGCGCGCTTGGCCGCTGGCGGCGATGCCGGTGCTTGGGCTGGGGGAGCCTCCTGAAACCGCTCGGAGGCGTCCCCAGCCTCTTGTGGGGCCTGCTGCTGCGGCTTGGGCGGGGCGGTATGCCCGAGCACTCTATCCAGATAGACGGTGAAGGCTGGGCCGTTCTCCGCCAATCCCGCGGCAACCGCGCCATGATAGGCAGACAGCAGCTTGTGCGATAACTGCTCAGCCGGCGGCTTGGACGGATCGAAGTATCCCTTGTCCTTATGCTTGCGCAGCCATTGCTTTTGGTTGTCCGGCAATTTCGAGATGGCGGCCTCGTAGGGATCGGCCTCGAATACCGCAGGCTGTCTCGGTTGCGGAGCCGGCGCATCCTTGGCGCGGGCGATCTCTTCCTCGATGCGATCCTTGCCCTGCTCCAGCGTATGCTTGCGTGCCGTGAGTTCGCCGAGCTTGACTTGCAGCTCAGCGGCACGTTTGCCATCAGCCGTCTCGATGGCTTGCGCCAGGTCGGCCTGCATCGATTTGGCTTCAGCCTCGGCTGCTGCTAGAGCATTGGCAATCGCGGCTTGCTCGGCGCGGGCCGTGTACTGCGTCATGCCATGCAGATCGGCCTGCGCCTTGGTGGCCTCTTGGCCGCGCTCATCAGCCATCCTGGCGACGCGGTCATACTGCTCCTTGAGCTGCTTGGCCTCGTTTTCCTTTTGCGCCAGCTGCTGCTTGAGGGCAGCCGTCGCCTTTGTGATGGCATCGCTGACATCAGGCAGCGCATCGCCGTCGACCAGAATGTCTTTTACGTCTTGGTCCATGGGTTGCCTCAGAATACCGTGCGCGGATCGGCGGTAATGCCCTCGACGTTGCCATCGTCAATGGTGCGGCCCCAGAGCATGCTGGCAATGTCCATGCCGTAGCCGCGCTCGATGGCATCGGACGCCCGATACCAAATCCAGTCGCCAATCTGTGGCTTGGCGCCTTCCCACGGCCATGCGCCGGAATACTTGAACGCGGTCGGACCGATGGCGATCACGAGGCCGGTCTTGCCTTCGAAACGGTTGGCCTTGACCGCCTGGTCAGGCAGAATGATGCTGCCTTTTACGTTGCCGCCAGTATCTCTTATGAAGCGCACCGTCGACCACACATAGGTAATGACCAGAACGCGGTTCTCCATTGGGGTCAGCTTTTTGAGATAGTCCGGCCCCAACATCGAGAAAACCAGCTTCTTTTGCTGCTCGGGAGTTTCGCATTCCCCTAGCCTATGGAGATTGGCCTCCAGCGTTTGCTTCGGATCATCAGTTGTTTGCGTATTCTTCTTGGCGGGAATAGCGTCGACCCACGCCGGCAACTTTGCTTTCGCAACAGTCATGCGTCCTCCATTCTGTCTGCATCACGCTCGCGGCCAACCGTTTCGGTGGCCAACTGATCGGAAAGGCTGCGCGCACGCGCCAAGCCTTCGAGCACGCCAACGCGCTTCTGGTAGTCCGCCCAATCGGCGGCCTTACCATCGGCCAGGTGCTGCGCTTCTTTGGATCGTTCGGCCTTGATCAATTCCAGCAAGGCCGCGTGAAACCGGATTTCATAGGCTTGCATCAGTGGCTAGCCACTACTTGCCGCCCTTGTGGCTGCGATACCAGTCGCGCTTTTCTTCGCGACCTTCACCGCTGCATGAGCCGGCATCGAGCTTGACGCCGCCGCCCATGTTGAACGGCTTCGGACCCATACCCATGCCCTTCTTGGCGGCGATGGCTTGGGCTACGGCCGGCGGTATCTTGCGCTGCATGGGCCTAGCCCCCATCAAAGGGCCGCCCATCTGCTTCTTGCTGGGCTTGTCATCGGCGTCGCCGTCATCCTTGACCTTGCCGCCATGCGCAAACTTGCCGAGATTGGCAATACGCCCGCCCTTCGCCCTCATGGGCAACCCAGGCGGCGGCATTCCCATCGGAGGCGGACCCATTCCGGGCGGCGGCATGGGAGGTCCGGCCATTGGCGGCGGAGGCGGCGCTATGGCTACGGGCGGCATGGGAGGTGGCGGAGGCGGCGCCGCAGCGGCATCTGCCGCTCCCGGCTTGCCGACATTGATGTTGATCACAGTATTGCCGCGGGGCTTCTTGTCGCCGCGCGGCTTGGGCGCATCGCCGTCCATCGGCTCGCGCAGCATGTCTTCCTCGGCGCCGCCGATCGAGCCACCCATCTGCTTCTGCGCCCGGCCACCGAAGGCGCGCTTGGTCATGCCGCCGCAACCGTACTTTGCGGCGCTGTCCTTGATGTCGCCGCTCTTGGCGCCATAGGACTTGAGCTTGGCCTGACGCATGGACTTGGACTTGGACATGATGTCTTTCATCGACATGTGCGTCAGCCTTTCGTTAACCGCGACCAACGCCAGCCGGCATGATGGGATTGGCCGCCAGCGCTGCGGATTCTGGATGAATCATTTCCGTCCTAGCCAACTCCAGCAACTTCATATCCTCGCGCGACTTGAGTTCGGCGCTCGCTTGCATTGCTTGCGACATCGCCTTGTTGTTGTCTGTCGTCGCTTTGATTTGGGCAATCTGGAGTTTCGGATCAGGCGGCGGCGCTGGCGGCGGACCCTTGGCCAGCAGCTCCTGCGGGTTGTCAAACTTCATGTCGACCAGGATCGCATTGAGCACGGTCGGGATGTCGAACAGCTGCGGGTAGGCTTGCACCATCTGCATCAGGGCGGCGTTTTTCGCGTGCCGGTGCATCGAGGATGGAATGTTGGGATCGGCAACCGGCACCAGATCGTTGTTCTCAAGCGCCGCAAGCAACCGTTGCTTGTCCCGCGGGAACTGCGGGGACTTGTTGTGGCGCCAGAAGGCTTCCGGGTCTTCCTTGAACAGCTCCTTGAGAAGCTGAAACTCCTCGGCCTGCGCTGCGTGGAGCCGCTTGTGGACGGCATCCATGATGACCTTGGCTTGCTCGATCAGGGCGACCGCGGTGCCTACCGGCGCATCTGCGCGGCCTTCGCCAACGTTTGTCTCTGCCGTGCCGCCCACGCGCTGCATGGTCTGCTGGACGGCTTCGAAGAACTGAACAAACCCGCCATCCAACGAGCCGTAGGGCAAAGGCATAACGGCTTGATTTATGGGCGCGTTGCCGATGTCCAGGCCGACCCCCGAGCCGGGCGCGACACGGAACTCGTTCGTCAACTGGCGACCAATGCCCTGCTTGGAATAAACGAACCCAGGGAAGTTCGCGAACATTCCCTTGTCGAGAGCGATGCGCCACGCTGCCGTAAGAGCCGACGCCGCATTGCCAAGGATGTTCAACAAACCAATGTCATAGAAACCCAGGCCGGAAACGAACGGATATTTGACGAATACGCGCTTGGCCGTCTTGGTGTCGTCGTCGGCATCCCAGTTGCGCCTGATCTCCAGGACTTGCTTGGTGTCCTTGTCGACGGTGACGCGATAGGGCAGCTTGAGGCCGGTCGGATTGCCATCGTCGTCGATGTCCTCGAAGCCCGGCAGATCGAGATAGCAGAGCGATTCATACAGCGTCGGGTTTTGATCCTCCGGCCGCATGGTATTGGGTGAGACGCCGGACACGCCCTGCATCTTGGCGTCGACAGGATTGGGCGTCGTCGCTACAGGCTGGTTCAGCTCGACGTCGCGATAGACGCCCATCAACTGCATGCGCCGCAGAGTATTCGCCGGCATGTCGGTGATGCGCTGCGTCACGCGAATGGCGTTGCGCAAGTCGGTGGCGCTGCTCGGGACGATGAGGTCTTTGGCGTCCACACTTTCTGAAACTGGACGCCGCCGCAAGGGGCAATGATAGACCTTCTTGAACCCGCAGCCGCCGAAGCCGACATTGAACAGCATCTTGTCGGTGTCTGGGTAGTATTCGGTGGCCGTCACCGTCAGATATGCGTTCATGTCCTTTTCGAGCAGGTTGGCGTCCTGATCGATCTGCAATCCGGCTTGGCCGTCATTCTTGACCTTTACGGGGCCGCCAGAAGGAAGAAGCTCGCCCCGCGCATTGGCCTGAAACCGCAATACCGCTTCGAGCAGCAGCGGATTGCGAACCGACGACATGCCCTCCATGGAGCTGCCGGCGCCAGCATCGGTGCGCGGGGATTCCAGCGCCAATGCCAAGAGGTCGATGCCCTTGGCGAGATTAGCTAGATACTTCGACCTGTCTTGTTCGTCCTGATCGATGCCGCGGATAAGATCGTCGCCGATCAAGCCAAGCTGACCTTCATCAAGTATCTCGGCGAGGTTCTGATCGTGATCGGTGCCGCCTTCGTCATCGTCGTCGTCGGGCGCGCCGAACGCACCAGGGAACTGGACGACAACGCCGCCGTCATCTGTTGGGATACTGATGGCGCCGGTCGGATCGAGGGCCGGCAGATCGGCACCGCCTTCCGCGTTGATCTCAATGCCATGCTCAGGGTTGGCGAGCTGGCCCATTTCGCTTTCCCATATCTTGGAGAAAGCGTCGGAGGATGTGAGAGGCTGAGCCATTAACCTTTGCGAGCCTTGGCGCGACCGCCGCGCTTTAAGGGCACACCCTGCGGCTGGATGATCTGCTCATCCTGAATTGGGCCTGGGCCTTTTGGCATTGGATCGCCACGCTTCCAATCGTCAGGCGGGGTCCAAGGCGACGGCTGAGATGGCCTTGGACCCAAGTTTGGAAGCGGATCGCCGCGCTTCCAGTTAGGGGGCGGCGCAAAGACGCCGCCCCCTTGCTGCATGGCCTTACGCAGCCATTTCGGATGGTCAGACACGGGGATTTCCTCAAAGGGAAACGCGATCACCAATGCTGATATGATGTCGACGAACAAACCCGGCCGGAACTTCAACAGCGAACTCCGCTGGCGTGCGCGAATGAAACCGTTGCGGATAGGTATCCGGCCTGGCGTTTTCTGTGATGTCGGCAACTTGGCCGCGCGGCGATATCCAGATGATATCGAGCGGGAACAACATGCCCTTCATCCAAAGCGTGGATGGCTCATCGAAGACAAACAGCATCCCATCGAATGGCTCGAGCGTGGAGCGGCCGGACAGCCCGCGCTCCCGCATGGCTGGCGTGTCGGCAATCTGTACTTTGAGCCTAACGCCGCCAATGTCGATTTGGGCTTGGTTATGCGCGCTTAGATTGGGAGGCTGCGTCAGCATTGGGCTTTGGTAGGGCAGCGATGGCCTCCCTGAGTGCAGGATACAGCTCGCCGATGCGCTTGATTGCAACGCCAGCCGTTTGCATGTCTCCAGCTTGCAGGCTGACAGATGCAAGATTGCAGGCATTCATGAGCAAGACGTTCAGCTCGAAGGCGTCAACGTTGATCTGTCGCGTCGCCATCACTTAGGCTCCCATGCTGAGCAGGATTGCAGGTCTGTCGTGTAATGGACATAGGCGACATCGCCATAGTGCAGCGTGGTCTTGCCGCTTCGGGCGCAGCCGCCGAAGATTGGTGTTGCCTGATTGGGCTTGGGCTTCCACGCGAGGCAGTTTGAGCACTTCTGCATGCGCCGGTCCGGCTGCATCAATGCTTCCGCTGCCCCCTTAAATATCTCGTCAGACATCATACAATGCCTCCAACGGTCGTTGATACCTAGCCTTGTCGCGCTCGTCTTCCAGCTTTTCCTCGCGTCTGACGGCCATACCGATGTCGCGCAGATAGCGCAGAGCTTGCGTGCCGGTATCCACCAAATGATCGCGGTCTCCGGGCAAGCCGCGAAACTTGGCGAATTGGCCTATCAGCATCTCCGCCCACTCCCGATCAGGCGCGTAGACTAGCCCGTCGGCAAAGAGATGCTGGACACTATAGGCTCGCGACCGCTTGTCCAATCCGTTCGGGCTGATGGCTTGAACGCCCCATTTGTGTGTGCGATGCAGACGGCGGATTTCCTGCGTAATGGATGCGCCGGCCGGGCCGGATTCGATCAGCAGCAAGTCCACCTGTAAACGTGTGCAATCGTTCGCCACCCATTCGACAAGACCCCAACTAGGCTTGGATCGACTGATGTAGGAGGCGGCGGACTCGCCTAGCTTTCTATCAACATCGACGCCATGTAGATCGAGGCGCTTTTCCCAAGCATAGATCAGGGCAATCTTATCGCGGCCGTCATCGTCCTTGAAGATGCCCCAAACGCTGAAACCGGACGGATCGTTTTCGTCCTTGTTGGAGTAAGCTGGGTCGAGGCTGGCAACCATGTAATGCGGCGGCCGGATCGGCTTGCCCTTCGCATCCAAACGATAAAGCTGCCACCAATCGCGCTTGAAGATACCGCCGCCGCGGGGCTCTGGGCTCTGCTGATACTGACCAGTGTAAGCGTAGGGGCCGAGCGTGCGCTTGATCTCGGAGACTGTCTTGGCCGTGAAACGCTCAGGCCACGCGAGTTCGCCGTCCTCAGTACGCCAGTCCTCCCACCCGATCGCGGTACCACATCGCCGTTGCGGGTCGAATTCCATCGGCACCATCAGATGCACATAGCCAAGGTCGTCCGAAATCAGCGCACCGGAAACGTCATCCTCATGCACGCGCTGCATGATCACCACGATCACGCCCTCTTGCATGTCGTTGAGGCGATTGGACATAGCCTCGCGGACCCACCGCACTGTCTCTGACCTGACCGCCTCCGATTCGCCTTCCTTGATGTTGTGGGGATCGTCGAGAACAACCGTGTCGCCGCGCTCACCCGTGCCGACGCCCTTGACCGAAGATGCGAATTTCCAACCCGTGTCAGAGTTGGCGACGCGGATTTTGCCTTCCTCGGTCAGCGTTAAGGAATGGCCCCAAAGCTCCTTGAAGTCGCGAGACCGCAGCAGATCGCGGAACTTGCCATTATCGCGCTCGGTCAGATGCGCTGCGTAGCTGAATGTGACATAGCGCTTACTGGCGAGACCACATGCCGACCATTCCCATGCCGGCCAGAACACATTGCACAGCAGCGACTTCATGAAGCCGGGCGGCACGTTGATCAGCAGCCGCTTGATTTCGCCCCGCGTTACCGCTTCGAGGTGGGCGCAAATGGCGTGGAGAACCGGACCCTCGACCAGTTCCTTGTTCGGCTCCAGCACATGCCAGAAGTACCTGACGAAATGGATCAGGCCGCCGTCAAGGCTGGACTGGCGCTCGCGCTCATCGCGAAGCTCGAGCTCAAGCTTTCCCTTCGCCTTCTTGAGCAAGAAAGCGTGTTCTTGATCGGAACGAAGCTGCATTCAGTGCTTGGTTTGCTCTTCGGCCTTGTCGCCGTACACGAAGGCGCGCAGCTCTTCGGTGGTCATGCGGTCGAACTCGCCGGCATCGCCAGTCTCAACCTGTTTGATGTACAAGCGACTGGCCTCGCCGCGCTTGACCTCCGCGGTGATCGCCGCACCCATCAGACCGCGTTGCCGAGCCTCATCGCGTAGCGACTTCAGCTCTTGCAAATGGGCCGTCAAAGTCAACGCAGCATCGCCCACGGCCTTCTCTACAACCTCAGCGTGCAGAAATGCCATCCTTGCCCTAACCTTGCCTTGTGAGAAGAACCGGCTTGCCTTTTGGTGGATGGTTTCAGGCTTGGCCTTGCTGTCAGGATGCGCCTCTTTCCAAGCCTCGGATTGATTGCCGCCATTGCGTAGACAGGCAATCATCATCTGCTCTTCGACGGGAGAAAAGTCCGTCATACTCGTGCCGCAATGTTGCAAGATATTACAAGCGTGGTGAATGCGTCGGTATCGCGTAGCATCTGTACCAGTCTCAACGCCCCGTTAGCTGGCCCCCAGCAGCGGGGCGTCACTGTTTTGGGATGACGTGCACTGTTGCGTCGATCTCACGCGCTAGCGCCCTAAGCTCGCTCGCAATCAGTCTCATTTGGCCAACGGCCACGTCGTACGGCTCAGATTGCTGTTCCTCAGCCCAAGAGGCCATCCGGCGCAGTCGTCCAACGGCCAGATCAACGCAATCGTCAAACTTATCCAAGCCCCTAAGCTCTTCGCTCACTTCGTCACCGCCCATGACGACACGATGTTTGTTGCACGTGAAACAATCCAGCGTTCAGTTACGTTAAGCCTCGCGCCCTCCGAGCCGCGGCATCCAGCCCTAGCTCGATCAGATGCCGAACAGTGGCTGACCGCGTCTTGAACCTGTTCTCATAGTGATAGTCGTCGATGGCTTGAACAAGGGCGTGAGGCGCGGCAGTCCAGATACGAACCCTGGAGGTATCGTCATCGGGCTCGTCATCTTGGACGACTGATAGGGCCGGGTGGGCCATGTCTCAGAACATGTTTCGGGATTGGATGCCGTGTTGGCTGTTCTGGCATTGCCTCGCGGGCCTTATGGCCAACCTGCACTAGCTTGGTTGCTAGCAGGGGGGAGGTCTTCGCCAGACGCACCATGCGCAACCTTGTTTCACAAATTCACTTTTGCACTGGTTCACAAATTCACGGTCTCCGTATCTCACTGTTCGCGACCATTTGCAAGCAAAAATCAGCAACCGGCGATAAGTTTCCGCGAGCGTTGCAACTGCGTCACGCAACCGCCAATTGCTCTGGGCCAAACTCAACGAGGCGGGAACTTCCAAAGAGCTGGATCATCACGCCGATGCGCTTTCTGGTGACGCTGTCGACCTTGGCCTTGTGCCCATAGAACGGTCCGTCGATGATTTGGACATCCATTCCAGGCTGGAACGCTTTATGGAGGGTCGTGACGGTTGCGCCCTTTCCCCATCCGCGATCAGACAGGCTCCGAACAAAGCCCACAGTTTCTTCATTGAGACGCATCGGCACGAAATCGCTACGGGATGCGCTCACGAGCCCCTGAACTCCCTCTATGCCCTTCAGTATGTGATACTCGTGTCTGATGGCATGGGTCGGGAGTTGCACAAACACGTAGCGGGTGAATAGAGGGAACCTAACAGTTTCCAGGTAGCGGCGACCCTTGCGTTTGATGGCCTTATCCTCGAACGGCACCATCGTTGCCCGCTCGAGTTGGTTGAGGCGGGTTGCAACCTCGAATTCGATCCGATGCACGGGTGTTGTGGCCAGCACATACCAAGCGTATTCCATGGCGTCTCAGTCTCCATCCTTTTTGTTTCCTGGACGCCAATCACCTATGCTCGGCTCAATCGTTTACCTAATTTCCTCAATCGTACCTAATTACCTTGGCCTCGAAATGCTCGCCCATCTGGCGGGCGGTCTCGATGGCGGTTGCTTGGTCTCGACGGTTGTTGACGGATACGCCGATCCAGGTCTCGCCTTTGTCGGGGTCTGAGTATACGTGGAGCGCTCCGACCTGGTTAGCGATGGCGTTGCGCTGGGCGTCGCTGGTCTGCAGACGCCGAAGATACTCAGGGTCATTGGATGGGAGCTTGATGGTTTCCATTCCCTCCCGGATTGCCTCCGCTGTCGCCACCAAGCGGAGCAGCAGATCATGATCCTGTTCGGCCAATAGCCTGTCGGCTTGGGCCTCCAGCGCTGGCGATCGTTCCTCTAGTGAGGGCTGCTGCTTGCGCTTGCGTCCCATTAGGCTGGCCTCATCGGCATTGGATTGAGAGCGATCGATCCTTGCGGGCACGGCACCCAAGTCTTGCCGTGATCGTAGGTGAGCCACGCACTGCCGTCCGGCATGATGCGGGCGTGGGGCAGAACATCCTTGCGAACCATTGGCAGAACAGTGCTGGTCATTTCGCCTTCTTTGCTTTCAGCTTGCGATTTTCCGCCATCAACGCCGCGATCTCATCGATCAGGTTCCCCCGAAACGAATTGCCCGGCGTCCTCATGCAATACTTGATGAGGGCTTCTGCCTTCTCGATGTCGCGGGCGGTCATAGGAAGCCTACGCCTTCGTTTGTGCTACGCTTGACGCGGACTTTCTTCGACCCGTTGCGCTGCATCTTGAGCTGCATGGAGATCGAATAGATTTTTCGATTGCGTACCACGCGACCGGATTTATCGAGCTTGAAGCCCTTGAGAACTATCCCGTCGCGCTTCATGGCGTCGCTCGCTTGTCTTCTATTTCGCCGCGCCACAGCATGCCAATCAAGCCGAACGGTCCTGGCCCATTCTTGGCCTTCCATAGGTTCCGTAACGCTGCGGTGCAAAGGCAGAGAGCCCACGTACAGAACATTAGCATCGCCACATCTGACATCAACGCCGTCATTGCCTCGCTCCGTTTCCATAAGACGCACGGCGGGCTCTAACTTGCTGGGATAGCCGCTCGATGCGTAGCTCCTCCTCCAGCTTTTCGATCTTCTGGGCTTGGAGGTCCAACAGTTCCTCTAGCTGGGCGCGGGTGTGGCGTCGCGGCGCGTCGGTCATTCTGCTGCCTCCATGAGATCCAATAGTCCGCCACGATCGCCGTTGATGCGGCGCTCTGACATTACGTCGGCGTTGATAATGCGGACAGTCACAGTTCAACCCCCACGGTAACGGGCCTGTCGTCTTTGGATGCATCTCGCGGTTTGATGACTCGCTTTCTCAGCCGATGGATTTCCTCGATCTGCTTGGCTGCTCGATCTGGGGGGAGCTTGCCGTCCGCAAGTTCCTGCTCCAAGACCGAAACGAGGGCGCAGAGCATGTTCATGCGCCGGCTCCTTTCGGAAACTGGCGAATAAGCAAGTCGTCGGGAATTGGCTTCTTGCTCGTCATTTGCTTCATGAAGAATGCGACTCCGGCGCTGCGGCAGTCGTCCTGAATTTTGCGCGCCCACGACGGCTCCATGTAGCGAGGGCTGCGCCCGGTCTCACCACCAACAATAATCCAATCAAGCCCATGGTACTGCTTGCCTTGCGGGCTGCGGATTGGGCGATGGAGAGCCCAACCGCCGCGCTCCAGGTCAATCGGCCCGATCAGCGGCTCGCATGACAGGAACAGCACCGGCACATGCTCGCGCATCTCCTGCAGCAAGCGGACGCGACGATTGGCGCGCTCTTGATCCTCGCACGTGGTGCCAAGCCATACGTTGCGCCATTCGCCCGCAAGAGGCGGCCACATCTTCGATATGTTTTCGGGTCGCTTCGTCAACAGAAGCCAGTCGAGCTCCGGCGTCTCCGCGATGAGGGCGAATAGATCAGCCCGCCATTCGGGCGGCACCTGATTGTCAAACACATCAGCCAGCGAAGCACAGAAGACGCGCGGCCGAGAACCGCTCGCGGCCTTCGCCCACTGCCGTGGCTTGCGCCAGTTCGCATCCGACGTGCGAACCCGCTCGCCGTGCGGCCCCCACTTCACACGGCCATAGCGGTGATCCATCATGGCCTCGGCGTAGCAATTATCGCAGCCCGGCGACACTTTTTGGCACCCTATCCACGGGTTGAAAGTGTGCGTAGTCCATTCGATTTTCGAGTTCTCAGCCATTAGGCCCCGGCTCCCTGCTTAGCCTCGAACTCTTCTTGCGTAATGCAGGCAATCCCACGGTCAATCGACAGCTTGACGCCATTCTTGAGGGTCACGGTTGCCCCGCCTTTGCGGACCTCCTGCAACATATATTCACAACGCTCTTTTGACGGAACGTCGAGGGCCACCCATTGGCCGGTGATGGCGACTTGAAGGATGAGGAGCCAGACGGTCATCGCGTTTCCTCCCGTCGCTCTTGTTCCGGCAATGGCGCGCACGGCTGCGCCTCGAGCTCGCAACGATTGAACACCTGGCCCAACGTCGTGATGCTTGCGCCCTGCTCTTTGATGGAGGAACGCGAGCACGTGTAGACGAGGTGCCTCGCGTTGTTCAAGTCCATGAATTTTTCACCCAGATGAAACCGGATCATCCCAGCCCAAGCATCGTTTGCCGCCTTCTTGGCGCCGTCCATGGTGAGATGCTGGTCGCCTACGGCTTTTCTTGTGTCTCTGCAGTGTCGGCCGGCGTCCTCGTCAAATCGGCGCTCGTAACCGTAGACCCTCGGGCCGACACGCACGCACCGCTCCTGGCAGTTGCCGTATTGGGAGCAGTAAGTGCGCCAAACGCAGCCCTGCGCATTGGCCACATGCGGTCCACAAACTATCAAGACGAGAGCAAGCAGGAGGGTTTTCATTTTGTCACCTGGAGGATTGCGCGGCCAATGATTTCCGGGATTTGCGGGACGACTGAATTGCCGAGGCACCTAAGTCGGTCCACCCTAGAGGGTACCCCATCAGCCACTCGACCCACGTCGGGTTCAGCGCCCCACCAATCTGCTCCGACAGCGGACGCGAATTGCGATCCATCGTTGCTTCCGATGCCTTCCCCGACCGCCAGTCCCTGGCGGTCGGGGTCGCGAATGTCGCCTTGCTGACTGCTTCCACCAGATTGCCGCCGTTCCGCCCCTTGCGTGGCGTCACTCGTCCGCCATGAGTGCCGTCCGATGCTCGTGGCGTCGGCCATTTCTCCAAGGCGTTCATGATTTCCGTTCTGTTGGCGCCCGATGACCGCTTGCCCGAACAGGGGCGCGGCGTCGGAATGAGATTGCGATGTGCTGCCCATTTCTGCATCGACGGCGCCATCATGTTTGCCTTCGCGGTCGGCGTCGGAAAGAACGATCCAGACGCGATCTCGTCTGTGAGGGGCACCAACGGCGCTCGCCGGAATGCAATGCCATTCCGTGTCATACCCGACCTCGGCCAGGTGCCCGAGAATATCTCCCAGCCCTCGACTAAGCAGCGCTGCCACGTTCTCCAGCAGCGCGCCTTTTGGTCGAACCAAGCGAATGGCTCGTAGTAGCGGCCAGACGAGTCCCGAACGCTCGCCGGCAAGGCCGGCGCCGAGACCAGCGAACGATATGTCCTGACACGGGAAACCTGCCGTGATGAAATCCGCGCCCTCTTCAGCAAGGCATTCAAGCCCACGACGCCGCATGAGAAGTTCGGAACCTTCGGCCACCATTGCTTGAGAACCTTGTTGCAGTACGCATCCACTTCGCAGTGCGCGATAGTCTCGAAGCCGCCCGTTCTTTCGAGGCCGAGCGAAAACCCGCCAATGCCGCTGAACAAGTCCAAAACCCTAAGCATTTTCACACCTCGAAAGATTGACCCGGCGTCAAAGCAGCTCTGAGCAGCCCAACATGAAAAGCTGTACGCTCATAACTGCCTCTGGGTGGGACCGCGCCACTTGTGCGGCTAGTCACGACGGATAGGAGGGCGCGACCCAGGGGCTTTGACGCCGGGGTTCCTCTGTTACTTGTTGAAGCCGGCAACGGGAACGCGATACGACAGACGGACGCCGACGGTGTGCTCGCGACCGTCCGTGATGTCGTCGTAGGTGGAGCGGCGATATTCGAGCGCTACCGATACGTCGGGGCGGAGAAGAGTCTCGATACCGCCGCCGATCGCCAGGCCGTTGGTCTCGCCCATGCCGTCGATGCGGAGCTGTGAACGGCCGACCAGGCCATAAAGCAGCGTCGACGAATTGACCAAGAATCCGGCCCTGCCGCCGAAGGTCCATGCGTTACCGTCGACTCCGTTGCCAAACGCGGTAACGTGCTTCCATGAGTAGTCAGTGAACGCACCAATCACGAGCTGATTGATCTGCAGATCGCAACCCAATGCCCCTCCGTACTGGTAGCCGTCGACGCCATAGATTGGGTCCATGACGCCGGCAACAACGCCGATGGTTACGCCGGCATGACAAGCAGACCATGGGTTAGTCGGCGCGAGGCGCGCGGCCTCGGCTGCTGTTACCGGGGCGCCGCCCTTGTCTGCAGCCTTCGCGTAGGTCGCAAGAACCATCAACAGGGCGACGGACAGAACAAGCCCCGCCCAGAACTTTCGATTTGAGAGAATGGACATGTGTTACGTCTCCATGTGTGTGTTGACTTGATGAAACGCACAGGCGACGCAACAGAAACTCGGGAAGGAAAATCAGCCAGCGGCGCCGATCATCTCCGGCAGCATCGGCCTATCATCTCCCTCTTGCTCATTTGCTCCTGGAGCGGCCAAGCGCAGGACATAGTCGATCTCGTCATCGACAAGCAGCGGCGTGCCGGTGATGGCGCACTTCTCGATGTTCCCCATGCCGTCATCTAAGACGCGCAGCGGCTGGGCCTCGTAAGCCTCCCATGCATCGCGTTCCAGCTTCTCGACGGCGTCGAAATCGGCTTGGGTGATCTGGACGTCATCCAGCATTTTTGCGTCTTCGAGGCGGTTGTCGGCCTCTTGCCAGGCGGTCCAAAGCCGGGCCGCCTCGGTTCTCGCTTCCATGTCTGATGGTGCTGATTGTGCTGCGCCGCCCCCGATCACCGAAAGCTGGGCCTTCTTCTTGCGCGTGAACTCAACGAATGACTTGGCGCCTTTTGCGGTATTGCAGGAATGGCAGGATGGGACATAATTGGACACATGATCCGGACCGCCGTTCGCCTTGGCGACTATGTGATCAACATGGAATTCCCGATAGTGCTCGCCTAAATCCTCTGGCATTCGGGCTAGTCCATGATCGCAGTAGAAGCATTTCCCATCGGTGATGCACCATACGATCTCTCGTACACTAGGATCACTCGGCGAGTGGTCCTTTAGCCGGTTTGTTAATTCCGCCAATTTACGCTCACACTCTCGCGCATTGGCGGACACCGCGTTGAATGCCGCAGCCAACTGCCTGCTCAACCCATCAAGACCAACCTTGTTGCTAACGGCCTCCTCCATGAAGCCGCGCAGCGTGTGGGCAAAATCCGCCGACATCTCCACCATGCGGAGAACTTCAGCCTTTAGGTGCCCTTCGCGTTCGCCATCGTCATGGTATGGGATATTCAAAAGCTCGCCGCTAGACCGCACCGTTTCGGTACAGAGCCACGAGCGGATTTTCCCCAGGCGATCGCCAAGCGCGCCAATGGATTCCACTATCTTCGCCAGCCTGTCGAAAAGCTCCTGACTCATCTTTGCCCCCCAAGAACACGGTCGGTCAAATCCTGGCGCCTCTGCATGATAATGGCCTTGGTATTGGCCACGGCGCCCGACCCATGCCAATTTTCAATTTCTTTGGCAGCTCGTCGCATCTCAGCTATAACGCCGGCATCGTCAGGAAGGCGGCCGTGCTTGTAGCAGTACGGCACAAGCATTCCGATCCATCCTTCTTTCGCGGCTTTCTTTGCGAGGTCCGTTACCATCAGGACGTTCCAAACCGTTTCCTCGCTAGCCTCCTCTTTGCGTTTGGTGGGGTCTTGCATAGACGGCAAAGCTACCCTGCCGATTTCGGCCCTTAGAACCTTGTCGGCATCCTGGCACGCGCGCCGGCATTCAGCGGGGAGCGGGAAGCGGCGATCGTCCCTAGTGTCAATGATATTCTGAGCGGCCCTTTCAAGCACAGACGAAGAGAACCCACGCAGAGCGCCGACAAGCGCAAGGGTCCACTGCTTTTCGACTCCGGCGTCATCGTGTTTGACCGGAAAACTAGTTCGGAGCTTCGCAATGAAATCGACCGCATCCATCATGGTTTTACTCCTATGGCCGCCGCCGCAGCCTCGACGTATCCGCGCATCCGCTCGGCGGCCGATTTCTTGTCCTCAGCAGCCTTCGCGTGAGCGCCATTGCCGTATGTGCCTTCGACGACCTTCGTGAAGCGCGATGCTTGGATTAGGAAATCCAGGTCGGCCACCCAGCCCCTGTCGTTCTTGCCTTGCAGAAAGGCTGATCGTTCGATGTTAGCTAGAGCGGTTTTCCATGCCTCAATGCCCCCATGCTCACGCAAGCGTGCCATGATTGACTTCTTGCGTTGAGGGGTGAGCCTCGTGGCTGACGGAATGCCAACCCTAGAGGCCATTTGGTTGTATAGATCGAAAGCCTCCAAAGCATTTAGATGGGAGGGGGGCGCGTTAGCGCCGTCTTTCACTTCCTCTTCTTCTTTCTTTTCTAGCTTCTGGATTCTGGCTTCTGGATTAGTGCAAGAGCTGTGGTCTGGCTGTGGCACAGCTGTGGTGTTGCCCTCGTTGAAATCATTAATCTTTTTTGTCGTCACCTCGTTTGGTGAGTGGCGACGTGTGTCATGCCCACCCCATAACTCGTGTGGGGGGGGTTGGTTATGGGG